>Ga0316231_1000092_pt1 | contig 145283 bp, 195 predicted proteins | sample TBH18027metaG_FD_206002 | JGI IMG/M metagenome (GOLD analysis project Ga0316231, IMG submission 206002) | Freshwater microbial communities from Trout Bog Lake, Wisconsin, USA - TBH18027 | ecosystem: Environmental > Aquatic > Freshwater > Lake > Hypolimnion/Profundal zone | place: USA... | reverse complement strand
GAGGTAGTATCAGAACATGTCAACTCACTCACTCATCGCAATCGAGAATCCCGGCGGCAGCGTCTTGTACGTCTACTGTCACTTCGACGGTTACCTCGAGGGCGTCGGTCGGGACGTCGTCGGCATGACGCGTGAACAGGCACGCGCCCTCATCCTCAAGGGCGACATGTCGTCGATCGACGATCACTACCGTGATGGACCTCCTCATCGCAAGGTGACGAACGTCGACGCCTTCCTCGAGGAGTTCAAGCGCTCGGGGTGTCACTACGCCTACATCATCAACAAGCGAGGCACGTGGAAGTACTGCACCCACGACGGCGTCCTGAACTCTCTGAAGCTCGCTCTCAAGCAGATCGACAGCAGTGTAACCCGGCGTAATCCCCTGGTATGATCGTACCATGAAGAAGGTCATCTGCATCGATGATTCGTGGGGGTCGAGTGACAAGACACTGATCGCCGGCGAGGTGTACACCATCATCCAAGAATATCATCGTGAGGACGGCGAGGAGATGTACGAGCTCGAGAGCGGTGGTCGCTTCAAAGCAAAGCGCTTCAAACCCGTCCCGCCTACTTCGTTCACCACCACGATCACGTGGACGAGCGCGGATGAAGAGGACAGCGATCCCGAGGAGACGCGTCTTCGAAAGCGCTACAACGCTCCCCGCGTCGGGAACTGCAAGTGTGGATTGCCAAAGTCACAGTGCGTGTATCACCGCGACACCTGAACCTGGAGTTCACTAAGCCATGAAGAACGTCACGACGTGGACTTACGACAGAAAGACAGGCGCTCACGCGTTCCGCGTCGGGGGCGTCGTGTGGGGAATGATCACACGCCACCGTGAGTGGCCCAACTGGCCTGCGCCGCCGGAGGGCGTCATGCGATACAGGATCAGGACGCCATGTCCAGCGTACGCGTACTCTCACTCGACTCTCGGTTGTGCGAAGACCGAGATGCGAAGGGCGCACACTCGCTTCCTCAAAATGCTCAGTGAACTCAAGACTGTGCAATCTGACCCGCGACGAAGGTAGGATAACCCATGAACGATGACAGGGATGATCCGATTCCGCCGCTCTCGGCACATCTCGGCGAGATGAACGTCAAGTTGAAGGACATCACGACGTGGGTTGAGGAAGTCGTCCAGGAACGCAACACGGCGCTTGCACGGTGCGAGAAACAGCGACTTCGCCTCGAACAGCGCGGGAAGATGATCGAAGACTACGAGCGCGAGCTGGCAGAGGCGAAGCGTATCCTCAGGGCGTGCGGGACGAGTCGAGACAGCCCGGACACGTGCGGCGTGTGCGGAAAGCACTTCGCTGACTGTGACAGCCACGTGCTCGTTGATCACGAAGAGTTCGGCGAGGTTGAAGTCATCATTGACAGCGACCTCACGCCTCCAGATGCGCAGAAGGCGTGCCCGGGCGCTCAAGCCCGCAGTGTAACCGGTTGAACACGTGGGGTAGTATGGTGCCATGCTAAGCAAGGAACTGTACGCTCAACTTCGCGAGAAGGCACGTGTGAACCCAACCAACGAGATCGTCCTCAACGCCCGAGGAGAGGCGGTCGGTTTTCGACCCACGACCGAAGCAGAACGCATCGCAGCGTTCGAAGCAAGGCACGGTCCCCCGCCTCGGTGATGTGCAGTGCAAACCCTAACCCAGTGATGGTAGAGTGGAACCATGAGCGAGACCACAAGGACGTACGACTGGTACCTGCGCCGATCACCCGCCAGGGGACACACTGACAAGTGGTATGTAGAGAAGGACATCACCCGCAAGGGTGGGAACTGTCCCTCTTCGCAGGACCACATCGATCACTACGAGAAGTTGGGAATCCTCCACGAGGTCCCGACGCTCGAGAACTTCAAGCCCCTCGTCGACATGTACGTGGCGTGGTACCGCAAGGTCGGCGAGGACTGGTCACTCTTCCAGGAGGAGGAAGCGAAGGGAGGTCTCCTCGTGACGCTTCACTGGACGCTCAGCGGTTTCCTCCACGATCCAAACATCGACCCGCGCATCCTGCAGTACCTCTACGACAACTACGTCGACAAGTTCGCGATCTCCCTCGTCGACAACCCGTCGTTCCCAGACACCCTCCTGCGCGAGCTGATCGAGGGCACAGGAAAGAAGAACCCGGTGAAGGACACTCGCGGCGGCGAGATGGCGTGTTTCATCCTGCACAACAAGAGCGCCTCGTCGTCGATCGTCGACCTCTGTGCGCGGAAGACGAAGAAGGCTGGGATCCAGAACGATGCGATCGGTCACCCGAACGTATCTCGCGAGACGCTCGTCTTCCTCTCGAAGAATGGGAAGTCGCCGACCGTGAAGCGGTACGCCCTCGAGGCGCTCGTCAAGAAGGGTCTCCTCAACGTGCAGTGAAACTCACACAACTTCGTTGGTAGGATACAACCATGGAAACGAACACCAGCGCCACCCGTGAGATCACGCTCGAAGAGGCACATGCCTTCATCCAGTCGCTCACGCCTGACCACGTCCTGCGAGCGTACAGCGGCAAGCACGGCTGCATGTGCGGGTGCTTGGGCAAGTACTACTCGAACCCTCTTCACAACGAAGAGCTCGAGGAACGTGATCGCCCGAAGGGCAACGCCCGAAGCCTTCTGATGATCAAGAAGATCCTTGACCGCCTCAAGGCGCACCCGTCCGCGTCGCTCCAGGACGGGTACATCGTCTACGTCCCGCGGGATGACGAAGAGCGAAACTACATCGTGTACCTGTGCAAGTCCGCGACCCTAGACTGTCAGTGCAAGTCGCTGACTGCCTGAGGTAGGATGCTTCCATGTTCGGACCCTACAGAACTGCCGCGAGGAGAGAAGAGACCATGAAGCTCGAGATGGATGAGAACACGATGTACTCGAAGGTGTGGCGTTCGATCGTCACGATCATTGGCTGCGTCTTTGCAACCTGTTGGGCTCTGAACTCGGCGGTGAGCTGGCGAGAAACGGGAGTCAAGGTCGAACTCCTACGCATGCAGGTCACTCCCGAAGGGATGCGCTACGCTGAGCTCGCTCGCGACAAGGCGATGTTCGAGTCCGTCACCAGGACGAAGCCATGAACAAGCTCTCCCCCATCATGATTGCCGCGTGTCTCGCCTCTGCACTCCTCGGCTACGTCGTCTACGATTCGACAGGCGCCGAGGTCGGGATCGCGGCCGCGTCTGCCGTGTGCTGGCTCATCGTCTCGCGCCGGTCGTAGTGCAAGTCAACCCTCGACCGAGGTAGGATGATTCCATGATCGACAAGGCAACGAAGGCAAAGATCGCCGACTTCATCTACAACGTCACGATCGGGAACGGGAGTGTGGACGAGGACACGGACTGGGAACCCAACCACGACGTACTCGACGCGATCTCCTTCGACCTGCGCCGAAAGCTCACGGGAGAAGAGATCTCCTTCGCCTGCGAAGAGTGGTCGAGGAACGTCCAGCAGGCGCAACAGCCGTGAAAAAGACATTCGTCGCCTGGGACTACAACCCGAAGCGTGAGTTCCAACACGTCCTCGTCGACTCTTACTACCACCAAGTGTGGGGGAAGATCCGTCGAGGGTACGACATGGACAACCACGTCTACTACCTCGCCATGACACCCACGCGGGGAACGCAGCACTTCCACGCGCTCAAGCCCGCCCGGAAACACGTCGAGCACGAGTGCAAGAAGGTCATGGAGTTCATGTCGCAGAAGGTCAAGTGACTGTGCAACGACACGAACCGGCGAGGTAGGATACGACCATGAGCAATACACAACGCAAGGCGGTGCAAGTTTGCATCGACCATGGGTAGGATGGCTTCATGATCAAGACACTAGCACTCATCGGAGCGCTCACCCTCATCAACTGCGGTGCGACGGAGACGAACGCCAACCCCTGCGCGGATCCGAAGGCGACGTACGTCGTCAGGACGATCGTGGAGGAACCCGGCGGGCACTGCGGCGCATTCCCGAACCAAGCGGTCGTCACCCAGCTCGACGACGACGGGTCGCTGTTCACCCTGGCATGCGAGAGCGTGACCCAGTCCGGATGCAGTTCGCTCTCGGCGGGCTGCGTCGACGTCGCAACGGGGCGAACATGCACGGTGATGTCGAAAGTCACCTACGAAGGGTCCTCGGCCTCTGGCACCGCGTGGGTCAGCTGCGAAGGCTCTTCGCCATGCCAAGCGACCTACACGATCTATGCGACCCAGTGACGGGAACGCGTGACATGTCGCTCGTCGACGTAAAGTCATCAGCGAAATGATCACAGCACGGTGAGGGAGCTGAAAACGTCAGTGCATAGAATGGGACTGACCTGATAGGATCCAACCATGAAGTTCACCTGCCCGGGCTTGCTCATCAACCGGTGGGGCGAACATACTCACGAGCAAGGCTACAGCTCGCCAGGCGAGGATAGTGTCGGGCTAGAGAGGCGGAACTCGCGGAGAACATGCACTTCCTTTCTCACAGAGGGGCGTTTTGACAACGGTGTGCAATCGCGATACCCTAGTTGCCATATCAGTGTTGACCCACGGTGCGGGAGTGCAGCTGAGAAAGGGATGCGGGGTGACGTGGGGAGGAAGGGGAGGGGAGACACTCGTGGCGCTACAGATCGTCATCATAGGCGATCTCTTTCGCTGTTGATCTCATGTTCGCGGCGAGCCACAGATCCCGTTCCGCACGCGTTCCGCACGTCACTAATCATTTCAGGATCTTCCCAACCACAGATCCCAACCTATGGCCACTCGCATTCGCGCCCGCGGGCGGGCGTCTAACGCGCGGATCAAGATGTCGTATGGTTTCGGCCCGAGCGCTGGCACGAGCAATCGTTATGAGTCCGCGCGGTACACGAGTACATGCGTAGGCTTGAACCGCCAGCACGGGCCCATTTTGCTGCCCGCGCGGGGAGGCGAGCAGATCATGATCGATTGCGATCTGATCGCGTTACGGATCGCCCCTCGCGGTCGGGTTCGTGGTGTTCATGCAGCTGTTCTACCAAGGACGTAGCACACGTTGCACAGTGCAAGGACGGAGCCGAACGAGGTAGGATGTACACATGGTGCTGAGACCTTGGATGTACGTCGTCATCGGTGCGGGGTTCGGCGGGTTGTGCATTTGGCGCGCTGTCGCCGGCGCCCCCTGGGAGTTTGTCCTCTACGGTGTGGGCTGCATCGCCTGCGGGTGGATGGCTGACGGCGCCCGGGAGCACTACCGGCGACTGTGAAATCCGGCGGCTGACGGAGGTATGATCGGACCATGCAAAAGGATCCCACATCACCGGTCACGTGGCACGGCCCGAACTTCGGGTCGATCGACGCCTCCGACCTCGGGCTCCGCCCGGGCGAGTGGCCCCAGCAGATGTTCATGGTCGACGTCGACGGCAAGAACGTGCAGTTCTACCTTGAAGGCTTCAAGCGCACGCCCGATGGCGATGTGATCGCCGCGTACTACTCGAATCTGGGTTGCACCGTCACCGTCTTCAACGACTGAGAGCGACGGTGTAACCCGATCCACCGCAGTGGTAGATTGGAACCATCAAGCGGAGAGGAAAACATCTTCCGCGAACCTCAACACGGAGGTGCAATCATGCACTTCCTCACGCAGGAGAGAACACCATGTCCATGAAGAAGAAGAGTGACCCCCGCCGCCCCTACGTCCGCGCCGACCAGTTCCTGGTCTGCTTCGACGGGAAGTACTACGGGAAGGCGGTCAAGCAGAGCGCCTTCAACAAGGAGGGGCTCATCAGCATCGCACTCGACGAGACCGGTGTCTCGGTCCTGAAGCCCTCGGGCGGCAAGCGCCGCATCCAGGTCACGCAGGGCGAGGTCGTCGAGACCTGGCGAGAGCAGAACGTGGTGTTCAAGCCGCACGCGGCGAAGATCCCCACGGTCGAGGCCTCGTCCCCCGCGCCGGAGGCGACCGAGGAGCAGTGACACGATGAAACTCTTTCCCCTGCGGTGGTGCAAAAAGGCCACCGCAGGGGTTAGAGTGGAACCATGAAACGGTGCGGAGAGCACCAAAGCAGTGCACTCGATGCACTGCGAGTCCCAACATCCAACGCTACGGAGATACACACAATGTCCGAGAACACCGAAGTCACCACCACCGAGTCCACCACCGACCAGAGCGTCACCGCCATCGACGCTGCCCTCCAGGCGGCGCGGAAGCGCCAGGCCGCGAAGGCCACCCCCAACGCCGACGGCACTCCCGCCGCCCCCGCTGCGGGTACCCCGCGCCCCCGCATCACGGAGGAGGAGCGCAGCGCCCGGCAGGCGAAGATCGCCGAGCAGCGCGCCGCACGGAAGACGGAGCGCGAGGCCAAGCGGGCCGAGAAGCTCGCTGCCCGGAGCGCCAACACCCGCCCCGCTCACCTCGCCAAGGTCCAGGCCGCGGCGTCGAAGCTCGGGGCGCTCAGCGAGGACGCGCAGCTCCTCTTCAACGAGGCCACGACGAACCTGAGCGCGGCCGACCTCACGGTGCTCGCGGCTCACATTCAACACTTCAACCGGGAGAACAGCACGATCCGGGCGCTCAACACGAAGCTCGAGGCGGGCCAGCGCGTCACGGTCACCGGCGGCGACCCCCGCTTCATCGGGCAGGTGGGCACCCTCACCAAGGTGCAGCGCATCCGGTGCTACGTCCAGCTGGACGGTGTCGAGAAGGTGCACTACGCCTTCACCAGCGACGTGGCCCCCGCCGCGGCGGCCGAGTCCGAGGCGCAGGCCGAGGCGGTCTGAACAGAACGTCCGGCGGGACACGACGCCGGCGGCACTAGCGGGTCCGACCCCCGACGGCGGGCTCCCGAAAGGGATGTCCCGCCGGTGCTCTTTCTACGGAAGTGCCCGAGCTGCACTTCCTTCTTCTAGAGCAGCACCCTAGAATATTCGTGCCCACACCGTGCTGGACAATACAGCCGAAACGTACGAATATATGCTGCGGTGCAAGGCGCGGGACCGCCGTGGTAGAGTGGTGACATGAATGACGCCACAAAGCGCAGGTTGATCGCACTGAAGTCTCCCCAGAGCACGCGTTCGGACGGCCGCCCGCGATGCGAGGACTGCGGAAGGGTGCTCGTTCGCCGCGACTTCCTGTCGTACTGGGACGGAGATGCAGAGCTCGAGCGCCAGCACGCCGTGCCTCGGTGCTGCGATGACTGTGCAGAGCTCGTGCACGAGCGCAAGTCTGCGTGAAGGAAGTGCAGTGAAACTGCGCCTTCCGATGTGGTAGGATCATGACAGTCAAGGAGAACGGAACATGTCAAATTGCAATCTCAAAGAAATCACCCTCGATGGCGTGAAGTACGTACGCGCCGACAGCATCGCATCGCCCATCGTCCCGGGAAAGCGTCACGTGCTTGTGCTCGATCGTGGTTGGATCGTCGCCGGCGACCTCGAGGAGAAGGATAGTCGCATCCTCGTCACGCGGGCGCTCCACGTGCGTCATTGGTCGAATGTTGGATTCGATGGGATGGTCGCGAATCCGAAGTGCAAGGACGTGAAGATCGTTCCGCTAGCCAATGGCTTCAACGTCCCGGCTGAATGTGAACTCTTCCGCGTTCCAGTCGATGACAGCTGGGGTCTGTGATGCTAACTGTGACAAAGCCCATCGGCAACGGCTACGGCTACGGCGACGGCTACGGCTACGGCAACGGCTACGGCTACGGCGACGGCAACGGCGACGGCAACGGCTACGGCTACGGCTACGGCAACGGCAACGGCAACGGCTACGGCTACGGCGACGGCAACGGCAACGGCTACGGCAACGGCTACGGCAACGGCTACGGCGACGGCTACGGCAACGGCAACGGCGACGGCGACGGCACGGTGACCGGCCACCGACGCCGCCGGAGGAGCTGAAGTGCAGTGAAACTGCGCCTTCCGTGAGGGATGCGCCCGCCGGGCAGGGCATGGCGATGGCAACGCCCCGGTGCTGCGAGAACTGCGCAGAAGAGATGGGGTGCAAGTCGGTCTGATCGTGTTGTAAGATCGGACAGTGAAGACATACCGTCCCGACTGGTCGTCGACAGACGAGGAGTTGCTCGTCGCCTTCATCACACTGTGTGAGGATCCTGACACGATCTTCCCGCTCGTCATAATCCAGTACGACGGGTACCCGCTTGAGTTCCAGGAGAGGTCGCACCTCGATGCCTACATCACGGGGTACGCGGTCGCGACCGACGTCAGTGCCAAGGCCTAACGGTGCAACGCAGCATCGAACGGAGGTGGAAAGCCTCAGTGTAAGCCATCGGCTTTCAATGATAGGATACGACCATGGAAAACACGGAAACACGGAAGCACGCGTTGCAGGAGCTGCTCGAGACCGTTCGCCGAGCGGGCGATGTCGACATCCACGTCCGGTCGTACTCCGGCCGCGGGATGTACGGGAAGGAGTGCTTGGGCGTGACTGTCCGGTCAGGCGACCTCGGCGAGCTCTTTGCCAGCGTCCTCGATGTCATGCACCACGAGGACTCCTCGTGCGACACGATCGACCAGATCTGCAAGGCATGGCGGCGGATGTCGCAGGACAACATGGGCCGCGACATGATCTACTACTTCCCGAGCATCCCCTACGTGAAGGGCGACCCGGACGTCGATGACGAAGAGGAAAACGAGTGAACGATCGTCCCAACACGAGGTAGGATCTGACCATGAACTCAACGCCTCCCAAGCTTCCCCGTCGAGCGGCCGAACACTGGCAGAAGCGCCTCATCATCGAGGGGCTGATGGCAACGTGGCTCGAGAATCCTGAGCTGCGCCTGGGCCAGCTCCTCGTCAACGCCTGTAACTCCGACGACAAGGCCAAGAGTCGCCTCCCGGAGGACATCTTCTACCTCGAGGACATGGACCTCGGTGACCTCCTGCTCGACTACCGCAACAAGACGAAGGAGATGAGGATCAAGCGCAGACTTGCGAAATCAAGAACATGAAGTGAGGTGCAAGTCCAGGTCCGACAGTGATAGAATTTGACCATCAACCTAGCAGTGCATCCGCTGCACTGCGTTGGAGGCACCCATGTTCGTCAAGAACCCGAACGCAGTCACGCTCTACGCAGAAGAGAACGCTCAGGACGGCACGGAATCGTGCGTCATGAAGGTGACCCTCGTCGAGGAGTGCGAGTACCACAAGGTCGACTGGACGGGTGAGACGTGGGAGGACGGCATCCCGGTCACGAAGGGCTTCGAACGGAACAACCCGGTCCCGCTCTTCCTACCGGCCGGCATCACGCTCAAGGGCGTCCTGTACAACGGACGTGCGAGCGGAATGGAGATCTTCGAGTTCCCGTACGGGAGCTGCTGGTACCGCGTCTACCCGTCTGACGGGACGCTCTGTTCGGAGAAGAACGTCCTGCGTGAGCCTGCCGTGGCAGTGTAACCCAAGCCCGATCCGTGGTACAGTCTACCCATGATCCGCAGGCTGTTGGCACGCATCTGGCACGCGTTCGTGCTCGTCCGCGTGCCGCCGCCCACGCCCGACTCGGAGAACGAGCTCCAGGCGCAACTCAACGACCAGTGGTTCCCAGAGAGGGAGGAGGACGAGCATGAACCCATGTGAGTTCTGTGGCCACGATCACCAGGCAAAGGATCACTTCACCTGCAATTGTGACTACGAGCCCTGTAGTCTATGCAACTTCGATCATGACTATGAGTTTGAAGAAGCTCGACGCTGGCACGATCTCCATCTTGGTGAAGGTTACGAAGACGTTGTCTTCGGAACGCCTGGTGGATTTGCGAGATAGGATAACGCTCGTTCATGCCAATCGACCTGTTCAACACCCGCAAGTTTGACGTTGCAGCTCGCACACAATAGGCCACGAACTTCGCCCGACGTGTGATCATGGTCAATGTGAGGAACAAGTTTTCGCATGGCACGATCGAATATCATCGTGCAAATTGCACACCTGTTTCCTTGCGCTACGATCATAGCCTCATACTGAGGAAGCGTGATGCCGTGATTGTGGTAACAGTTTGATGCTGAGTGTGTTGGAATGCAAGCGCGGCAATGTGTTTGCCATGCGACCGAGCGTATGAAATCATTGTCGCATGATTTGCACTTGACGGGTGCCTTCAACTTAAGTTGAGGCTCGAACGTCGTCTTGTACGTGTGCTTTCGTGCAGGAAATTGACGTGTAAGCTCAAGTTCGTTGATGAACGCACGTAGACGTACGCGCTTGACGGGTTCTCCCATTTCCGTCACGCGTTGCGCGATTGTCGTGAGTGGAAGTCGTTCTTCGCAGAACATACGAACGATTGCGTCCTTGTAGGGCATCAGGTCACGAGGGGCGGGCATGTTCAATTATATACCACGGTGTAACACAGTTCCATTCTGTGTTAGGATCTGACCATGGTAACATACAAGAGAGCATTCGTGTTGGACGTCACCATGACCCACGACGAGGCGCGCCTCCTGAAGCAAGAGATGGAGGACCTCTTCGGCGAGGCGGTTCACAATCGCTCATGCAAGCCCGTGGGCGATTCGCCCTTCGCCGTCCTCTACCGTGAACTGTGCAAGGTGACGACGATCTGAGATAGGATCTGGTCATGATCAAGCACCGTTCGATCACCCTTCGGATCCTCGATGCACTGGCCAAGACGGCCCACCGCGGGATGACCTACCCGCAGATCGTCGCCCTCACGTGGCGACTGTCCCACCCACGTGGGCCGAAGTACAACCCCAAGAGTGAACGCTGTCGCAAGTGGTGGAACAGCAACCTGCGAGGTGCGGTGGAGAATCACATCGGACTCCTCAACACCTTCGCATGGAAGGTGACCCTCCACGGGAAGACCCGCTGGCACCGGAACGACCGGCCGGCGACGGCACACCCGTGGAGGGTCGTCCGGCGGGAGATGCCTGTCCCGTCCAACTTCACACCGGGTCCCGATCCCCGGCAGTGAACGTTCCACCTCGAACCTGGTAGGATCGATCCATCATGAAGAAGCCCGCCAAGCCGCGCAACCCGATCGCCGTCGCAATGTTCGCACGCTTCGGCAAGACGCAGACCACCCACCGGCACCGGGCAGACAGGCGTCCGAAGGACGCTCGTCGCCAGAAGGAGCACCTCGACGGGGGACAGTGACCGAAGGTCATGCACCCGGTGCACCCAAGTCGCCTAGCGACGTTGGGCCAGTGAACAACGGACCACTGAGGTGGTACTGTAGCAGCATGAAGCAGGTGCTCTTCTACACGGGTCTCCTGCTGGCGTCCGGCGTGATCTCGATCGCTCTCTTGATCGGATGCGCCGCGCTCGTCGAAGCACTCATCCACTAGCGAAAGGTCACGCATGAAGGCGAAGTCGTTCAAGCCGTCGCAGTCGCAGCGCATCAAGAACGAGTGGAAGAAGGCCGCGTCGGGCCTCTCGCTCAAGGCGTGGGTCCGCGCACGCATCCGCGCTGGCGAGGGGACGTTCCGCCTCACGCTGTCCCAGCTCCAGGACTGGTCCTTCAACAAGCGGGCGAACTGCGCCGCTCCGCTGAAGCGCATCGGCCGGACCAACGGCAAGAAGTCGGGCGGCGGGGGCGAGCCCAAGAAGGCGAGCAAGCGCGAGAAGAACTGACATGACTTAGGCGGGACGGACGCCCCCTGCGAATTGGGTTCCGGCACCTTTATGCCGGCCAGGAAAGCGAAGCGCGCGCTCGCACCGTCTTTTTGTCGTACAACCCTCAACGGTATCACAGTGTAACCTGACGGCCACTGTGGTACAGTGATCTCATGATGACCAATCAAGAGGTTGCCAAGACGGTGAAGGAGAACATCAAGCTCGTTCACTGGGTTGCGAACAAATATAAGAACAGGGGCCTGGCGCACGAGGACCTGGTCCAGGAGGGCGCTATCGGGCTCATGACCGCGGCGCAGAAGTTCGACCCGGAACGCGGCGTCAAGTTCTCCACGTACGCGGTGTGGTGGATCCGTCAGGGGATCAACCGCGCGCTGGCGGAGCAGGGCCACACCATCCGGATCCCGGAACACACCCTCGCCGAGATCAGCGTCCTCGTCAAGGCCGCCCGGGCGCTCACCCACCAGCTGAAGCGGGAGCCCACCCACGACGAGATCGCCCAGAAGCTGGGAGCTCCGGTCGAGCAGGTGCGCAAGCTCCTCAAGACCGTGAAGGACCCTGTGAGCCTCGACGTTCCCATCGGTGATGACGACGGGGCACACCTTGGGGATACGGTCGCGGACAATGCGACGCCCTCGGCGGCGGCGATCCTCGATGCGAAGGCAGAGATCGACAGCCTGTGCGCTGTCTTCAAGGCGCTCACGCCCCGTGAGGAGAAGGTCCTCCGGCTTCGCTTCGGCGTCCCTGCACAGGCACGCGTTACGAGCGACGACGGCGTGCGAGAGCGCATCATGGCGATCGAGGCGAAGGCCTTGGCGAAGCTGAAGCCCAACAAGCGGGGGTGATCAACGGCGCAGTTTCATGCACTGTGTAACCCGCTGACCCCACGAGGTAATATCTTCTGACCATCCTTCGCCAAGGGCACGCGTTAGGTGCCCGCGACGATGGTGCAATCCTTGGTGCACTGTGGTAGAATGGACTCATGTGGACCAAGGAAAGTATCCAGGCTCTCATCAACTCCACCAACCCCGACACGGCGCGCAAGGCGATCGAGCGGGGGATCCTGGCCATCTACGAGCGCCAGACCGCCGACGAGAAGGCGGAGTCCCGCACCAAGCACCACAACAACATCGGCTTCGACGGGATCCGCGGCAAGCGCGGCTCCTACTACGCCCGGTGGCTCCTCGCCGGGAAGCACCTGACCGGTCAGCACTACTCGCGGGCGAAGGACATCGTCCTCTACCACGCCGGTCAGCTCGCCCGGATCGCGAACGAGAAGGCGCAGTGCAAGGTACCTGGCACCTGAGGTAGGATAAGGACATGGCAAGAGCACCTCCGTAGCAACTTGTGCGATGAGTGTGTTGAAGGACCGGCGTAGAGGCGGGCACCGGATGCGATGAAGACCCCCTCACCTGCTTCCCACCTCGAAGGGCATGAACCAGATGATGAGACGTCGGGGCAAAAGCGTGCGGCGGAGAGGCCGCAGCTAAAGACAGAAATCTTCGCCGGGCGTCCTAAGCGCCCATGACAGCGAGGCGCGGATGGGGCCGGTTTCCGGCCCATTCGTCGTTAAAGCGCAGTGTAAATCGACTGTGTTCGATGGTAGTATCTGACCATGATCACCATCCAGGCTCCGGTCGAGATCGACATCCGCTACGCCCCGCTCAAGGTCGACACGCGTTCCGCGTCACCTCGCGAGGAGTTCGTGAAGCGTCCCACGTGGCTGCGCACGCTGCAGGAGGACGTGGCCATCGCCGATGTCAGGCGCGCCGTCAACCACTTCTTCTACAGTGAAAACTGAATCCCAACGGTGATAGGATCTGATCACAAACCAAGGAGGTCACCATGACGACGCGTAAGGAGATCGAGAACCTTCACGAGAACAGCGGGTCCCGGCAGGCTGCGGCGCTCGCCTTCCTCCTCGGCTACGGTCGGGGATCGTGGTCCCAGCTCCACATGGGATGCACCACCCGTGGCGCGGAGGGCGCCTCGGCGACCAGCCTCTTCGACTTCCTGGACGACAACCCGGGCGTGGTCGAGAAGATGGTGGAGTGGGTCCTGGAGGAGGGGCGGGACTGCGACGGCGAGGAACTGGAGGACGAGGAGGAGTGCGAGGGGTGCGGCCTCCCGATCGACGAGTGCGAGTGCGAGGACGACGAGGACGACGTACGTCCTCCGGACACGGGGCGTGAGGACTTCCACAGCGACGGTTGATGTCACGCGTTCGGACGCAGGCACGCGTTGCGTGCCTGCGGCGGGGAGACAGGTACCAAGAGTGCAGTGTATATCACAGTGATTTGTGATATAATGGTCTCAGATGGTTAACGTAAGCGAAAATAAAAACCCACACGCTCATGGTGCCCACATGCCCAACGCACTCGCCAAGCGCACGCCACGTTTCCAACTCGACGTACACACCCACATCACCGATCCCGACACCATCGAGTTCATGCGCTTCGAAAAGGCGTTACTCACACCCCTCTTCGCAGACGGCACGCTCACCGAGTTTCCCGGCGCCACCATGTACGCGGTGTGCTACGGCATGCTGTGCGCATACGGTCCGGACCCTGAGCACCTCGAGCAGTGTGACCACGCCAAACTACTTGCGGTGCACACCGCGGATTTTCCGGACTGCCAGTGCGACCTGCACAAGGGTACGCGGCACTCGGCGTTCATCGGTCACTGGGAGCTCTAGGAGCCGGTGCGCACCCTGATCAAGCGTACCAAGGTGCGTGATTGCACTCCGGTGCATGTACTAGCGCGGTGAGTTAGCGCTCCTGGTGCCCCCGGATTCTACATCCGGGGGTGCGCAGTGTAACTCACAAGGAACTATGGTAGAATGGTCTCAGATGGAGGAAACCACATGACACTCAATCAGTTGAAGGAACTGGTGGACGACCTGGCGTCCGAGGGACACGGGGACAAGGAACTCCTGATGGACACCGACTCAGACGTCGAGTTTGACATCGAGTTCCTCGAGTTCCGGAAGACCGAAGACGGGACCCCCTTCGTCGGGGTGAGGACGAACGACAACCACTGAGGGTGACGGTGTAAAACACCGTGATCTGTGGTAGAATGGTCTTCCATGGTGGAAAGGAAGGACACATGATCAACGTATCACAGGTCACAAAGAAACTGGTGGGAGACCTGAAGCGCATCCTGCGGGACGCAGGTGTGAAGGACGTCACCTCGTGTGAGAGGTGGGAAAAAGACGGCGTCTTCGTCGTGGGTCCCAAGCCTGATGGTGACGGGTGTGGGTGGTATCTCACCTGTTGCGGGAACGACAACGAGTACTACGACGCCGGCGTCGACTTCATCAACATCTGGTCTGACAGGGAGAAGCACTCAAGCGACCTGAACGTCAAGGTGCGGGACCTGAAGCACCTGAAGCGTCTCATCAAGCAGTTCAACGAGTGATGTGATCCCGCACAGCTTCCTTAGCTTATCTTCGCAGTGAAACCCGACCACAATCTGGGATAGGATCTGATCATGATCAAGGCCAAGGACATCATCGAGCAACTCGCCCCCAACGCCCAGGAAAAGCTCCTCGAGTCACTGTTGACCGTCGTCATAAACGACGCCAACGACCTCTACTCCTCCAGCTCCGACGTCTGCAACGCCCTCCACCGGGCGTTGCACGACGCTGACATCGATCCGTTCGAGGATCCCGACGAGGACGGTGAAGGTAATTGAGCGCAGTGTAACCCGGTCCACTTTGGTGATAGGATCTGATCATGATCAAGAACAACACCAAGACGCATCACATCTGTTCATTCCTGCTCAGCGTGCATCCCCAACCCTGCACGCGGTTGGAGATTCTCCGCGCAGTGCACCGAGACGGGCCATCCACGATCCCGTTCAAGGAGACGTCCAACCACTGTTACTTCACCCGTTACGGACACGGCAACGGCGGTGAGTACTCCCTCGTCACCCGAGGCTTCATCAAGGTCGTGGGAAAGACGATGCGTCACAGGGGTAAGGGAGGACGCCTCCTCTACGCACTCACCCCGAAGGGTCGTAGGTACGCGAAAGCGTTCGACGTCTGGCTCGCAACGCAGTGACCTGACGCACCGCTTCCTTAGCTTATCTTCGCAGTGTAACCCGGTCCCTGACGGAGGTACGATCCAACCATGAACAAGATCCAGATCCTGGTCTCCTCGATCAACGTCATCCACGCGACGGACCGCCGCGAGATCGGTCGCTTCTTCGACGTCCAGCCCGTCCCGGGTCGGCGCCTCGTCCCCGGCACGGTCGCCGAGTTCATCGCCATGGACGGCGGGAAGCGCTCGGGCATGCTGGTCAAGGACGTCTCCGGTCACATCGTCTTGGACGCCTTCGGCGGACGGTAGAGGACACGCGTTCGGACGGCGGCACGCGTTGCACGACAGCGCGAGGATTAACGGTGTAAACCACCATGATCTGTGGTAGGATCGACCCAAGAGGTGAAGAGGCCATGAAGAAGCTCGCGAAGAAGCACGGCATCGCGTACGTCGTCAGCCACAAGGGCGTCAAGCTCATCTTCCCCACGGGCGCGGTGGCGAGGTTCCCGCGGAAGCACGATGCGAGGCGGTTCCTCAAGCAGGTGCACTGAGGTCTGACCTGTGTAAGTCATGGTCGAACTATGTTATAGTTTTATCATGATCAATCACAAGGTTACCTCACTCACACCGGGTCAGAAGCTTTTCCTGAAGGTCACACCCCGGTCACGCGTTCAGGTGACGTTCGTCGGACACTTCGACGAGGTGTTTCCTGGATCGTGTGACGGTCCGACCCAGGCGTGTGTCGTCAGCCTCGACGAGGACCTCTTCCATCCTACGTTGAAGAAGGTCACCCACCACGCCGGCGACAGGGTGGGTCCCTATCGCTACGAGTTGTTCCTCACCCGTGTGGGGGAGACCCAGGTCGAGGAGGTGTGGACGGGTAACCCGTCCTGTTGCGGGTGACCATCACCTGAACCCACGGTTCCATCGGTGAATAATCGGTGGGACCGTGGTAAGATGGTCCTCGCAGTTCCCAAGAAGGTCACCATCACCAGCGCGCCCCTCGGGGGCGATCGCCCGGTTCGCTAAGAAGCGTGAGGCGAAGGCGTTCCTCAAGGCGAACAGACACGCTCGCTGAGAGTGCGGCGAGGTCGCCTACCGCGTCCACTGACGGTGCAACACCACCATCAACGGTGATAGGATCTGACCATGAACCACACCCTGATTGAGCAGGTCATCCTCGTCGCAGCACACCAGTACGTCATGGACTATGCTGCGTTCGCAAAAGCAGACCGCAGCTTCGACGGCGGCGAGTTCTCCCGCGACCTCGAGGCGCCTCGGGAGGTCACGGAGGCGATGGTCCTCCTGGACCGCGCCCGGATGACGACGGACGAGGACGGGAACCCGCGCTACATGACGTTGGAGGAGCGCGTCGAGCAGGACACCCTCGAGGAGTTCCTCGGGTGCGGCGACAACTGCCACCACTGCGCAGTCCCGGCAGACGACAGCGATCCCTACGCTGCCCGCCTCTCGTACGAGGACGCCGAGCAGGAGGAGCTCGAGTACGAGGATGCGTAGTGAATACCACCATCTGTCGGTGGTAAGATGGATTCATGATCAAGGCAACCACCGCAATCCTCACGTTCTCCCTCCTCATCACCTTCTTCGCACTCATCGCCCGGGCGGCCACGTACGCTCCCAACAACCAGACCCACTCGCAGACCCACGTCAATTCGCATGTCCCTGAGGCAGTGGTCACCTTCGACCTCCCGGCCGACCCTCCCCTGATCATCCGGGTGCCGATGATGGTCATCGTCGGCCACGCTCCGGCAGCGAAGGTCTCAGCAGTGCAGCCCAGTGCACTGCGATGGACGTGCGGCGAGCAGAAGGAGCTCCTGCAGGGTTCCGGCACGGCGGCCACCTGCGAGTGGATGTGAGGTGCAACACCAACGACTTCAGTGGTGGAAAGCCTCAGTGAAAGCCATCGGCTCGACCTGAGGTGCTTCAGTGCAACGGCACTTCAGACCGTGGTAGACTGAACCATGGGACCCATCGGCATCTTCGTCTGCATCGTCGCAGCAATCATCACGCTCTTTGCCTGGTCGAACGTCGGCAGACGATGAACGCCTACCTCGACGTGGTGGACGTCCAGATGTGGATCGGCCTGATGATCTGCGTGCGGGTGAAGAAGACCGGCCAACTGCACTACATCTGCGGCCAGAGGGCGAAGCGGCTGGCGCGGTTGCTCGGTGCGACGGTGCAACTCGACTGAGATAGGTGGTAAGATCGGACCATGGAAGCCAAAATCAACCCGCTGTGGTCAGGCAAGGATCCCTGGAAGTGCCCGTTCTGCAACGCCGGACCTCTCCACGAGGATGCGCTGTACTGTCATGGCCCGGCCGGCTGCGGGAAGCTTCTGCCTCCCTTTCTCATCGGGGACGGCGACTGCCATGGCTGCGGTCAGCCGGCGGGGGAGGACCACGACCGGAACTGCGAGGCGGTGTAACCCAACCACGATCGGTGGTACAGTCTGATCATGATCATCCTCACCGAAACTCAGGTCATGGTCACCTCGCACCAGCTCGGCCTCGTCGTCTCGATTCGCAACGACATGGGAGACGAGATTGGCGTCCTCGCTCCCTTCGGCAAGAGGGTCGACCAGGTTGACCTCAACGTCAAGCACGTCCCTGCCGGGTACGTGGCAGAGTGCCTCACCCCGGACGCCTTCGCCTTCGTCGACCTCCTCGATGAGATGCGGTGAAAACCTGGTCCCAACGGTGGTGGAAAGCCTCAGTGAAAGCCATCGGCTTTCGATGATAGGATCTAGATCATGATCAACCACGCCGCCTCCACCCACGCCGATCACATCAACTGCGACTTCTGCAGCACCTCCTGCGACCACGCCTACGTCGACGGCAAGACGCGCCGCGGTCCCTGGGCGAACATGTGCCTCAACTGCTTCTCCTTCTTCGGCGCCGGTCTCGGCACCGGGAAGGGTCAGAAGTACGTGTGGCTCGACGGCGGGTGGATCAAGGTCGCCGGGTGAAACGGGGTCACAGGGGGCCCCATGGGGCGGGGCCCCTCGGGAAGGCACGCGAGGCCCCATACGAAGCCCCCTAAAAGGGGGTGGGGCCCCCCACCCCTCTGGCAACCTTTGTAGGGCCATCCCGCGGTGCGTACGCCTGATCCGGCTGCACAAAAATCACGCGCAAGATCCCGTGCACCTAAGTTCACTGTGCGCACGTGACACGAGAAATTTCGTGACATTGCGCGCTGACGGCCTTGATGCGCACTCGAATGGTACAGCTCTAACAAAGTCCCCGCGCGATCCTACTTAGATCCGTGGAAAGGTGCCGTGACAGCAGTCTCATCCCCCTGAGGATGAACAACACTACCACTACCACGTAGCGAGAATACGAAGGTGTGCGCTTCTGCACGTCGTCGACGGGACCTTTCCACGAAGAAGGGCGACGTCGCAGATGAAAAAGCAGAATGTTGAGCCTCTCGTGCTGAAGGACTACGCTTGGATCGCGGGTTTCACCGCTGTCATCATCGCAATGATCCCGCTGATTGCAGCGTTCGGGCTGCTGTTCCAGGCCGCCTTCGTCGTCCTGGCCCCCGTGGTCGTCGTGGGCACCATCGTGCACGCCTTGTTCTTCGAAAAGAAGTGACCGCCTACCCATGACGGTGTATATTTGGGTGCCCAGTTGGTACCATCCAGAGCATGAAGACCAGGCTAGCTCCCAACACCGTCAGGCAATACAAGCCCGCCAACACCATGCAGCGTTGGGTCAAGCAACCCAGGATGCCGAGGAGTGACGCATTTCTCGTCCGCTCCGTTCCTTCCCTCCTCAAGGAGGTCATGGGTCGACGCGGCCACGAGCTCGCGTCGATCCCGCAGCTCCTCGCCGCCCTACGCGAACACCCGACGAACGCCCGGCACGTCACGTACGCCGCAGTGTTCCTCGCCCTGAAGCGACACCCCCGCGTCTTCGGCCGGTTCAACCCGCTCTCGAACGGGACGGTCATGTACAACCTGATCGGATGAAACGATGAGCATCTCAACGAAGATCATTGGGCTTCAGCACGCGATGGACGTGCTGATCTCGCTGGGTTGGTCGATCTCCGAACGGCATGATGATCGTACGGATTGTTTGGCCGGTTGGTGCCTCAAGCTGGGACCCGCAACCGAGGGTTGCGGAGGGCTATGGGTGACGTGCGGCGACGAACGCGCGTTCATCAAGTTCGCGGAACACGAGGTGGGGTTGCTATGAATGAAACGAGCATGCACGACATTAGCGCTGACCTGATTCTCAAGCTCCGAGCTGCAGGCTGGACGACCAAACACGTGTGAGGAATACATAGATGGGTCACTACATGAACCTTCAAGAAGATGAATCAGTGTCGCTCGTGAAATGGGGACTCGGTATCGTGGGCACCGTCGCCGCCGGCATGTGCATCGTCATGAGCAGCGTTGCATTGGGATGGTGCGGTCAGGCGAACGACCTCGCCCAGCACAAGGTCTTTGACCCTGCCTACGAGCAGGTTCGCCACGATACGTTCACCCATTCGCAGGCCTACGTCGACGGCGTGAACCAGCACCTCCACCAGCTCCAGGTCGAGTTCGTCAAGGGCGACAAGGACCAGAAGGACGCCATCGCATCGATCGTCCTCCACGAGGTCGCAAGCGTTGATGTGTCCCGTTTGTCGCCTGACCTGCAGATGTTCGTCTCTGACCTACGTTCGCGGCAATTCGGCCGCTGACCTCTCATCATCAACAATTGAAAGGAAACTGTTCAAAATGAATCTCAAGAAGATCGGTCTCGTCATCGTCGTCCTGTTCGTCGTCTGCGTTGTCGGCCTGCTGTGCTCGGCGCCCAACAACCTTCCGTCCCGTCCGGACGCCACGATCACGCTCACCGATGCAGGCGTTGGGCCTGATGGGTCCGCACCCGCGGTCGTCACCCTCGACGCTGCGACGGGAGGCTGACCGTGATCGGCGATCGATCGAACCGGTGCCTCCTGGTGGCGGCGTGCTGCCTTGCGTTGTCACTCGGGGTTGCCTCCTGCGACAACACGCCCCCGTCCGCCGACGAGATTCAACGTGAGCAGCAGGAGACGATCCTGAAGGAAGGCACAGCCCAGACGGGGATGCCGGCGATCAGGAACTTCACAGAGCGCAAGCTCATGAAGGACATCATCGAACTGAGGGACCAGGCAGGCCTGTCGACGTTCACCTACTCGGAGACGATGTCGGGTCAGCTCATCATGCGGTGTCGCTCTGTCGGCTACGGTCTCCCGTACGCGACGCAGTACACCTCCCCTCAGAAGCTGCAGTACACACGCGATTCAGTCCGCTCAGGTACGCCCCTCTGGCGCGGGGACGTCATGCCTCAGGCCGATCCGAACGGCCTCTTCGCCCCTCCCTCCGCTGAGGGCACGTGGATCCTGTGCAAGGACCCGAACGGCACCGACGTGAAGCCCGTGTACTTCGAGGTGCGCGTGATCGTCAGCCCGTTCAAGCTAGCGGGTGCGATCGATCCTGCGGAGGTGCCCGCCGCGCGGGTCACCGAGCAGATCATCACGGGTAGAGGAAATCGACCATGAACGACTTCTTTGACAGGGTGATCCTCGAGGGCGACACCGTCTCGCTCAAGTGCGGTCCTCCGGGACTCTCGGATCTGAGGATGACCGTCGACTACACGGACGGTGCAATAGCCAGCTGCGTATGGTATGATGAATCCGGAGCGGTTCACAGGCTTGAAACCCTCGTGTCTGCCTTGAAGAAGGTCGAATAACCGCTTGATCATCATCCTGTACGCATCAATAACGATATTCATCATCGCCGCGTACTTTGCTGCGCGCGGACTTTCCTGGCTCGTCAGGAGGGGATGTGAATATGTTTTCAAGAAGTGGGGTTATCGCATCCCGTGATGTACGCATGTGGGGCGATGATTTCACGCGAAGAAAGAAGCTCATGACAAAAAAGGACTTCATTGCGAGGTTGGTGTTGCAGATGCTCGAACAAGAGCCCCACGCCATCACGGACCGCGTGATGGTGACAGTCTTCATCGAGGACGCAGTGAAGCTTGTTGAAAACATCGATCGCACGCACGAGAGCTTCTTCGATCACGAGCCGATCAAGAAGGAATTCAGGTCAAACTCTGACATCGATCGCCTCGTTCAGGATCAGGATTCATCTTCGATGCTTCCCATCCCTCCTGACACGGCTAGCACGCTGTACCACGATGAATTCCCTCGTACCGGTCCGAGGTAACGATGTGTGCCCACGCCTACGATGATTCTCTCGTTCCTCAGTGTGCCTCCTGTGGTTGCTACGCGATCGGGGACGCTCTTGACTGTGCAGAGGCAAACACCTTCTTGACGATCGAGGACGTACTTCGTGCGGCCCAAAACGTGGAAGAAGAAGAGAGCGACGAGACGTGCTTGGTGTCCTTCACGCGTTTGACAGAATAGCGAAAGTTCATCAGCGATCGCATCCTGCGTCGTCTGTGAATGGCGGTGTGCGTCTTAACCTGGGACAGTGCAACTGGGCTAGCGACCGTGGTACGATGCTAGCATGACAGCCAAGTTCCGCATTGACTTTCGAGTGAGTGAGATCCTCGACGAGGGATCCACGGATGAGGCGCGCTTCGTGACGATGGGCGACGAGGTCACACTGCTCAACCTATACGATTTCTTCCAACGCTGTGGCCTGGCAATCGAGCACGTGTTCATGGGTCTCAAGCGTCCCATGGTGCTCACGCTCAGGAAGGACGTCAATTGGTACAAGGTGAGCAAGATCAACCTGATCAAGGCGATCCGTCAGCTAGAGGACATGCCCCTCAAGCTTGCAAAGGACCTGGTCGAGAAGCCGCAGAGGACGCCGCTAGTGCACTTCAAGGATGAGGAATCTGCGGCGAAGGCGTGGAAGATCATTGAACAGTTCGAGGTCGTCGACGCTGTCGAACTCAACCACAGTGACATCGAGCTGAAGTTCAACGACAAGGAAGAGAGTGTGAAGTTCTGATGGATCGTTGGTTCTTTGAGATCAAGCGCGTTGAGCAAGGCGACTGGAACGGCTGCGGCATCGGTGCGACTGCGACAGTGTGCGGCGTCTCGTACGAGCGGGCCCGGCACGAGTTCTTTCCTCGACGCAAGGTCATCAAGGACGACAAGCGACTGTGGGTCTCAGCTCAGGCGATGCTCAAGGTCATCCAGCGGCTGGGATTCACGGTTGAGTTTCGGAAGGAGAATCCTTGCGACGTTGACCTTCCTGTCGTCACGTTCCTCTCGTACCATCTACCCGGGAGGGCGTACCCTGGCGATCCGAACGCATGCCATGCTGTCGTCTGGGATCCTTTCAAGAAGAGGTTCCTTGACCCGGGCCCAAACCAGGAGCACAATACGAACGCATACTACGCCGAGTTGTGGAAGAACAACAAGTACGACTCTATCGTCCTCACCGGAAAGAGAAAGAAGCGAGCATGAGCAAGAAAACAGAGCAGGCGAGGAACAGGCAACCACGCGTCCCTGCGTACCCTCCGGCGGCCCAAGCCACGGCACAGAGGCTCTCAGGAATAATCGATGCCGGCGGTGAACAGTCCTACCTGGCCTACGCGCTCCTTTCTCGCCTGGCTGTGTTCTGGTCAGGCATCGAGATGTCCTACGGTGAGCGTCAGAGGCGGTTGGTTGACATGATCAGGTGTCTAGGTGTGTTGTTCCCTGACAGTCAGATCGAGAACCTGTGATCATTCGATGAACGATGCGACCAGGTCCGCGACTGACGTGTGACCCCCATCGAACTTCACAACCTCGATTCCTTCCTCAACGAGCGTCTCAACTGACGGGTTGTTCAAGATCGTCTTTACCAAGCGTACGCACTCCTCGATCGTCTCAAACGTGACGATTGATGGGACATCGTGCACACGCCAGTTGTACATCTCTTCGTCGGGTTCCCGAAGTGAGAAGCAACCTCGTCCTGCGCATTCCACGTCACGTTGCCAGAGCGTGTTTGGCATCGGAAGTTCCATGTCGTAGAAGAAACGTGTCCCAGGAAGTCGCACGACCTGGTTGCGCCGCTCGCTCCTGACCATGACGCGTGAGTTCGACAAGTAGTTGAGGTAGTCGATGAACCCGGGCGTCCTCTGCCTCACCTCGACCTTCAACCCGGCCTTCTGAAGCTCTTCAAAGAACACCTTTCTGTGCCCATGCATCGATCCGCTGAAAACGACATCACGTTGTCTGTCTTTCCACGGGATGGGTTGACAGCAATACTTCGGATTGATCCACTGTTTTGCCGCAACGCAAGGCATTCCAGCCATTCGCACCTGCTCTGACCACCACCACGACTGGACGAGCCATCTGCGAATGTTGGGCAGTTTCTCCATGATCTTCTGGTATGATCCGAAGTAAGGAGAGTCTGGCATGAAGTTCTCAGTCGTGTCGAAGTCATTGACGATCAGATTCGTGTTCTTGAGCAACGGAGCGATACGATCGATGTCGTTGTACAAAGTACGCAGTTTCAATCGACACAGGACGTTGTTCTTCTGCATCCCGTAATCGAGCGCGCCAGGTGTTAGGGCATACAACTGCTTCTTCGTCACCTTCACGATGTTGAATCGTTCCTCCAACGTCTCGCTGATGTTCGTCATGTAGAGGTCGTTCGCATCGTACTCGTGACTCTCGATGAGATCGTATAACTGGGCCTTCATCTTCACATCCTACACCACCACAGTGCAAATTTACCTCATCCTGTGTTAGAATGAGAGCATGGAACCCATCGAAGTACTTGAGCTATGTGTTGAAGGATCCCTCCGCGGCGCGCCTGATGACATTGTAGTCCCACACATCTTTTCTCTGGGAGAGTACGAGCAGATGTACGCTCTCAATCACGACCGCTGTGTCCAGCTGTTCGATGAACTCATCCTGGGCGACCACGTCGCTGACGGCCTCGAGCTACTGATGAAGGCCGGCATCATCCGCGCTCTCTTTCCAGAGCTTCAGGCGTTGAAGGACCTTGGGAACGATGGTGAGACTGACGGAAAGGGACTGAAACACAAGGACGTGTGGCTGCACACCAAGCAAGTCGTTGCAAACACAGCGAAGATTCGTCCGCTACGATACGGTGCCCTCTTCCACGACATTGGGAAGGCACGCACCCTCAGGTTCATCGAGGGGAAAGTGACGTTTCACGGTCACGATGCAGTCGGCGGGCGCATGCTCGAAAAGCTGCAGGAACGCATGAAGCTGTTCGACGACAAGACCTACGACCTTGTCGATCGGCTCGTGTACAATCACATGCGCGTTCACTGCAATGTCGATCACTGGACAGACTCGAGCTGCAGGCGCATCGTAGCTGACATGGGTGGAAGCGTGGGATTCACCCTGCTCGCTGCGCTCGGGCGAGCTGACGCTACGTCAAAGTTCGTATCGAAGCGTGCTGCGAACGTGGCGCGGGTGGACGCGATGGTGAAGCGCGTGATCGATGTTCGTATCGATGACGCAAGGCCCAGGCTTCCTAAGAACACAATGGGCATCATCATTCAGCGCGGGATCTGTAGCATCGGCCCTGCACTGAACGCGATCCGCGACGGTCTCGAGCAGATGATGTTTTCCGGCGACCTCCCGACCGACAAGGACGCCGAGTGGTACGCCGTCGAAGGAACGAAGGCACTCTTCGCTTTGCAGGAAGAGATCGCAAGAGAGATTCACGCAGACATGCAGGATGTTCTCGACAGAAGAGGGGAGACTGACTGATGATCGACAAGGCGTACGTCAGGTTTCGTGAGAACCTGCCCGACAACCAGAACACCTATGCCGCGGCGGACGGCTTTGTTCAGCAGGGAATCCCTGTCGTTCCGTACTATGGGTTTGGTGACCTAGAGAAGTTCGGTGACATCGGGCCCAACGTCATCGTCTGCGGTCACATCGGTGATATCAGGTCCGCGCTCACAATGTGTGGAAAGCCAATCCCTCCCAACATCGACTATCCCGATCATCTGAGGTGGATGCTGGGACGGGAGATCAAGGAGTGTACGCTTGAGGAAGTGCGTGGTCTCATCACCCGCAAGTTTGTCAAGCCTGTGCAGCAGAAGCAGTTCACCGGTTTCGTTTGGGACCCTGATGATCCACGATCGCGATTGAACGTTGCGATCTACGAATCAGATACGCCGTGCCTCGTAGCTGACGAGATCGACATCATCAGCGAGTGGCGGTGCTTCATCAGGCACCACAAGGTCGTCGGTGTCAAACACTACAAGGGCGACTGGGGGTACGCACCTACGCTCGGCGTCCTCGAGCGTGCAGTTCGTGAAGGAAGGGGAAAGATGCCTGATGCGTACGTCCTCGACCTGGGTGTAGTCCGCGAGATCGTGCCGTTTAGCGAAGAAGATCGTCAAACGACCGTCCTCATTGAGGCGAACGAAGGGTACGCAGTCGGCTCCTACGGGTTGCCAAGCATCATCTATGCGAGGTTTCTCGAGGCGCGCTGGGACCAACTAATGCGCTAGCTTTGTTCTTTGAACATTGCAACGCTACCTACGATCACGTAACCCAACTCTTCTAGTGCTCGCCTCGAGTCCTTCTGCGTTGTCCCCGTTGTGACGACGTCATCAGCAAGTAACACAGTCTTGCCCGTGGGTTCTTCGGCCCAACGTTGTATAAGTTTATCGCTAGGATCCATAAAATGACTTAGATGATGACGCGAACGGGCATCAAAGTGCGATCGTAAGCTAGGCGTCTCACCCTTACGTATTTTCTTTTTCCATCGCTCAAGTGAAGCGAGTGCCGTCTTTTCAGACGGCTTCCCTTTCATTTTTTGTGGGACGTCGAAGCGAGGCTTGTTTGCGTCTCTTGTCTTTATTACCCCCGCCGGGACGTGATCTGCCCCCAACAATGCTGCTAACTTGTCACCGAATAATTCTGCAACACGACTGCTTGATTCAGGCGTCACGACATAGTCAGGTTTCAATCCCTTGACTTGCGTGAATGTCATTCTTGCAAGTTTTGTCGTGACCTTTTCAAGCAGATCAGGCTCAGGTATCAATTTAATACCCGTTTTTGTCGTAAGTGATCTTCCCGTTTTTAAGACGTCCAACATTTCATTCGCAGTAACATTGGCATTCGGGACAGGGTGCCCTGTGACCCAATTCAGATCGACATTCTTTTCCTTCAACGCTTGCATAGGCGCCCAGATTCCATTCGTAGTGTATCCAGGTTCTTTATTCTTCATTATGTCTCCACGATTTATCGTGAAACCCATATAATCACCTGCGATCAGATCGGCTGTCACTTCCCACTCATCGCCCTTGGTCTGAGACTCATCGCTTCATAAAGCATACAACGTAGCTCACCCAATGTCATTCTCATACGCATAAGTATCGTCTGTACATCGCGCGTGTTGATGATACGATCTGCACATGTCTTATGAAACAGAAATTAATCGCGCGCGTCTGACGAAGCTCGTCAAGGACAATATCCGTCAGGTAGTCAATAATGCGTTACAAGGCATTTCGGTGCAGCAGCTTCATTCAATGATCTATGCATCATTGTTGAACTTGATAAGTCAAGACGCGATTAAGAACTTCAACGTTGACGTCGTCGACAACAAGGGACATAAGGCATTGTATGAGACTGACATCCCAGTCGATGCACTACCCGGTGATTTATTCATCGTCAAGGTTGATGATGAAAGGACGGGAACTATCAAGGAGGTGTGCGAAGGGTTGATCATCTCGTCTGACGGTGAAGGACACGGTGTCGTGTTATCAGATCCAAAAGCAGGTGATGATCCCGGCGTCATGACAGTGAAAGTTGAGATCAAACCTCAATTCCCGATGGAGAATATTTCTATTCAGGCGAAGTGGGTGTTGCCTTGATACTTACCAAGAGAGTTTGACATGAAACACAAGAACATCTTTGCCGAAGGAGAGCTGCTCGTCACGTCATCAGGTTCAGCAGTCGTTAATGAGGTGTTGCCTCGTTCAGTGCTCGAGTCTCCGGAGATCTTCATCAGCGTGGAATTTGATCCTGACGAACCGTGTCCCCCGCCGTGTGGCAGCGACTCGCCTGACGATCTTGATTGGGAGCTGTTCCTGCGCACCGTGCACAGTGAAAATCCCAGACTTGCGAAGTTTACCCAAAAAGAGGAGCTACGGCTCAAGATCATCTGGACGGTGAGCACAGCGCGAACTATCTTGTGGAAGATCTACATCCCAGAGTGACGTAGATCGTGTACAATCAAGGCATGGCAAAGGTCTTGGTGTACGGCTGGTACGGGCGCGGGAATCTCGGCGATGAATTGATGGCGCAAGCGTTGCTGTCGATGCTGAATCCTCACGGCATCGACCTGCAGTTCGTTGACTACATAACCGGCACGATGCTCATCCAGAGCGATGGCGTCATCTTCGGCGGCGGCAGCATGCTGTATGACAAGCCCGTCATTGACAAGGATGCGTTTGACATGTTGCAGAAGAACATGCGGCCATGCTTCTACGTGGGTGTCGGGATCGAAACAGAGGTTCATGCTGATCACCGATCGCTCATGCAGATCGCAAGGGTAGTCATCACACGTTCCCCCACACCGTGGCCCGATTGGGTTCCCAAGCAAACATACGGAGCGCCTGACCTCGTGTATGCATTGCCTCAAGGCGACGTTGACGATGATAAGCACGATGTTCTATTCATTCCAAACGTAGAGGTGTTACCCACGTGGAACGAGCCTCACTGGAAACACGTCGCATTCGAGCGTTTTAAGGACGAGTGTGCCCAGTTCATGGACCAGGTCATCGATGAACGTCTAACGAAGTGTCCGGCGTTCCTGATCATGTGCCAGAACAGCTCGGTGAACGATGCCTGGGTGGCAACGGAGATCGTTGCAAGGATGAAGAATCGCTCAACATACTTCGACCTGCATGCAAACCAGCCAGTTGACAGTCAACACCTGACGAATCTCGTCAGCAGGTACAAGGTCGTCATCACGCAGCGTTATCACGGCATCATCCTTGCGGAGATGGCGGGAGTCCCATGCATCTCAATCGATCATCATGATAAGTTGAAGTATGCATGGCCACGCCGCGGCGAAAATCTTCCATATCACGGCCTAACGAAGGATGGGTTGTTCTCGGCGTGCAAGTCTGCGATGAAGTCAAAGTGTGAACCATCACGTGTTTCTCGGGAGGTGTACGACGGTCTTGCCTCCGCCATGTCGCAGATCGTCACGCAGGAAAGGAGATCCCGTGTCGAAGAATCTGTACGCAGGGATCCGTAGCGGAAGCATCTACGTCGTATCAAGCTCGCCGATTGTCAGCGATGACCCAGGAATTGAGGTTCTGAACGTCCCGACTGATGGTTGTGAGTTTTCCAAGGCAAGCGTCTTCACAGATTTTCGCGTTGTCAACGGGAGATTGAAGCGACGGTACGGCGGCAAAGCATCCACACTCAAAGTAGCGTTCGTCGGCAATTGGAAGATGCGATGCGGCATCGCGACGTACAGTGAGAACCTGTGGCCCGAGGTCGCTAAGCACGTCGGCGATTTCAAACTGTTCATCGAGAGAAATGACTGTCCGACCGGCCCGATCAACGTCATAGGAAACCTTGCCGTGCCGCCCGACAAGGTCATGTCGTGCTGGAACAGAGGACAACCTCTGGGAGAGTTGATCGGCGAGATCAAGTCGTACGACCCCGATATCGTGTGGATCCAACACGAATTTGGCCTGTGGAGCAATGCTGCGGCATGGTTGTCGTTCATGAGCCAGCTCAGCGACTATCGTGTCATCGTGACTATGCATTCAGTCTTTCATCATCGTGACAAGACGATTGTCGAGGCAGCGATGCCTGAGATCATAGTTCACCTCGACGGCGCGAGGAAGGTGTTGCAGGATGAAAAAGGGATCACAGCGCCGATCCACGTCATCCCGCACGGTTGCATGCCAGTCACTGAAACTGAGCGCCTGTGGAACTTCTACAAGAGCGAGCACACGTTCATGCAAGCAGGGTTCGGTTTCAGGTACAAGGGTTGGGAGACGGCGATTCGAGCCGCACATGTGCTGCACGAAAAATACAGTGATGTCTTCTTCACGGCCCTATTCAGCGAGTCACCGTTCAATGCTGTCGATCACCAGGTGTACTACGATGAGCTTATGAGGTTGGTCAACGAGCTCGACATGTCAAACAACGTGGCGATCATTCGCGGCTATCAGTCTGACACTGCGCTTGACTCATACATGAGAACGAACCAGGCGATCGTGTTTCCATACGTCACTCACCATGAACACGAGGTGTTCGGTGCGTCCGGTGCTGCACGTTACGCGATGTCGAAGGCGTTACCAGTCATCACTTCGAGCGCAAATCACTTCTCTGATGTTCCAACGATCAAGGCTGACACGCCTGAGGAAATTGCGAACAATCTTGACTGCATGTTCTCGAATCCATGTGCGCGCAAAGTTCAGGTTGACCGTCAACTCGAGTACATTTCAGAGAACACGTGGGACAAGGTTGCGATGCGCATCATCGACGTGTTCAACGCAGATCCAAGGAAGTGAATAGTTACTCACGTGAAGATCAGACTAGGCGACCTACGCAGGCTCATCAATGAGGAACTTGTTGCTCGTGCAAACAGCAGTTCAGCGCGCAGCGACGATGATGCACAGACTCCGGGTCATCTTCCATCAGAGTTACCGGACAGTGCTGCGATCGATGAAGAGGCATGGGTTCCCGGTAGGTGGAATCCGACCGAGGGAGAGCCCCTCGATGACGACGAAGCGTCCAGGTTGGGAGAACCTCTCGGTGAGACTGACGGCTTCAACATAGGCGATAACCTCGGCAATGGAGAGAAGGATCGCAATGACCCAGACAGCGATGACTTCAGGATCTCCGCCCACTTGCGTGGTGACGATGAAAAATTGTCTCTGGGCGACCCGCCTGACAACGAGGTGATGAAGGACGTCCAGGAAGCAACGATGCTCAACCGTGAGATCAAACGATACATGCTTCAGGAATACCCTGCCGGAGCGGGCATGGTGGATCCCACGAAGGACCCGAAGGGTTTCTACACGAATTATGACCCTGTCAAGGATCACACGGGCACTGACGACTTGTCCGCTACGTGGTACAAGTCGCCCGGGCAACAGAAGGGGACGGCAGGCGATCCGTTCCGCACTGAGGATCCTGCGTCACGCTTGGGCTTTCACCCACCCGATCGCAGGGATTCAACGTCGCATCCTGCGGTAAACGGTGAGGAAGGAAATGCATCTCGCAGAGCGCCCGAAATTTGGCAACTCTCTGGTGGAGGCGATACATCAACGATGTTGGGGCCAAGTGCAAAGGCGCCGGCAAGTGATGTAGGATCGGGCGATGGGGAAGAAGGCGAAGAAGGCGAGGGCGTCGAAGGAGAAGAGGGAGAAGAAAACTCTGATGATGCAAGTGAACAATCCTTGTAACGAACTGTAGAATTGATTATGAGTGAACGCGCTAGCGCAAAGACGTTCTATGGTTACAAACATTGGTCTCTTGAAGAACCTTCTCGCTGCTTCAATGTGGGTAAGGGACTTGAAGGTCGTTCTAGAAGTTTACATAAACGTAATCACAAGTGGCATGCAATCGTCAAACGACTTGGACTTCGTGTTGAGGAATGCATATCATTTATGTGCAATGAACATAAACATCTTTCTGGCGAAAGATGTCCTGCTGACGTAGCGGCATGTACTTGGGAGATTGAGAATATCACGTTGATGAAGACGTTTTCGACGAACCATTCACATGATGATGACAACGACATCGGGTGTAACTTCACTCATGGTGGCGAAGGCACTGCAGGATGTCATCTATCAATAGAAACTCGTGCAAGAATGTCTGCCTCTTTCAAAGGAAAGGCAAAATCTGATACACACAAAGCAAAATTGTCAGCTGCGGTCAAGGCTACATTTGATGCACACCCATTATCAGATGAAACAAAGATGAAAATGTCCCTTTCTCACAGGGGAAAACGAATGAGTGATGTCACACGGTCAAAGATATCGCTCGCTAGTAAGGGTCGTTCTCCCGGTAATAAAGGTTGTAAGCGTGTTGTTATCAACGGTGAAATTAAGTATGAACAAAAACAAGAGAGCTGAGGTAGTCCTGTCGATCGTCGCCACTGACAACACATTCTCTCCCGTCGTCGGACGTCCGACGCAAGAAGAGTTTGCACATCGTCTGTCTCTAAGAAGTCAGATTGGTTGGATGGGACGCTGTATCCACTGTGAGACACATCTCTACGTGACGATGCAAGGTTCAACAGAGTCAACGATCGAGCACATCGCACCGTTATGCGACGGAGGTGATCCCACCGATCCTCACAATCTTGCGCTGGCTTGCAGCAGGTGCAACAATGAAAAGGGCATCCGCCATGATCGTCACGCTGGGAAGGGCGGTCGCGCGGACGAAGTGATACGTGCACTTCAGGAGAAGCGGTCGACACGTTGGCGAGAGGTGCAAGTCCAGGCACGCTGATGGTACTGTACGACCATGAACGAACTGCCTCCTGCGAACTACGTTGACAGGATCGCGACGTTGCTCACGGAGATCGACTGCGCCTGGTCGAGGAATGACACGCTTGTTTCCAGTTGTAAGGTAGAAGGCTCCTGCGAGGCACACCCTGACCGAGGAGAGTGCTGCAAAAATGCTCGTGGGGTATCCTACCTCGTTAATTGCGGCTCTCTTGAAGGGTACTGGTGTGCTTGGGGTGATAACGCTGATGAATCAATCTTTCATCTACTGACGAAGAAGCTCGATGATATGTGGTACTCAAAGATGGCGGAGTGCAGAGCGATCGCAAGGGCCCTGCGTAGCGTCGGGAAATGATGTTCAAGTCCGGATCAACCGTCGAGCCTGTTCTCACGCAAAAGCAGATCATACGCATCAGCAAGGAATGGGACGAGAACTTTGCGCCTGGTGACCTCGTTGAATTGAGGAACTTCTCCGTTCGTAGAAGTGGACGCATCGGCATCGTCATAGGCGTGGAAGAGAGGTTCGAGATGTTCATGCCGGGTACAGACGTGAAGAAATCAACCGTACACGTGATGTGGACTGCGAAGGACGCCACTACTACGTTCGGCACGCATCAACATGTCGACCTGTTTCACATTGTACTCGATGATGACGACGATCATTGAGTTCATCCACGCGTTGCTGATGGTCGCATGGGTCGCGTCCTTCCCGTTCATGTTCTGGCACAGGTGGCGCGTTCTCTCGACATGGTCTGCGATCTACGTCGTGTCGTTCATCGTCGTCAACCGCGTGTCACACTACATCCTGGGAGAGTGCATCCTGACACGCATGGCGAGGTGGGCCGGTGGGACGTGGGACAACGAGTGGTTTACAGTCAAGTTCGCTCGTTACGTCTTCGGGTTCATCCCATCGAACAGGCAGGTGACGTACGTCGAGCAGGCGCTCATACTCATCGCTGCGATCGGAGCGTTCATCGTCATGCGGAGATGTCCGAGGTCTACGTAACGTGCACGACGCCGTCAATATCAACGAGCAACATCCAACACGCGTCCTTGGGCACTGCGACGGTGCGATCGCCTTCTGACGTTTTGACAGTCACGACGCCCGCTGTCATGTTCCTGATCGTCATCGCGTGAGCGTACCCGTTCAGCGGAGGGACTGCAACGAACAGATCTTTCGTCGTCCCTTCGAGCCTCAGGCTCTTGATCCCATGATCGGGTAAGAACTTGACGTCAAGCGTCTTAGGGGCCGGCGTCCTTTGCTTGGGCCACACGATAGTCCCATCAAATGTTGCCTTGATCCATTCGCCCGCTGGGCAATTGCCACCGTCCCCCGACGACGCAGTGGGATCGTCAGGTATGATCGGATCGACCGACACAATCGCAGGCGATGGCGTGACGACCTCGTACATTCCATTCCACGTCCATCTCGGTGGCGCAGCACTTTCAACGTTCAGGTGCGCATCCACGCGATCGTAAAAGTTCTTGGAGACTCCATTGTCACGGTAGCCGTTCCTGAGGCTTCCGCGCTGGTGGACGACGAACGGGATTCCATCATCGACATGAAATTCTTCACTGTAATCGCTGATGTCCTTCGCAAGGACCTTCCCACCGCGTGATCCCTTCAGGTGTTTCCAGCCGACGTACGTGATGTTGTTGTCGGCAAGGTACTGCGGGATCTGCCATGCAACATCGCGCAACAGGTCGTACCCGATTGGTAGGTTGTAGATCTTTGACATACGATCATTGCTGATCTGGAAAGTCTTGTGCTTCGCAGGCATCACGGACAATCCTGACCAACTGTGCCTAGGCGATAGTGCGCACCAGACGACGTTCGGTATGCCTTTGTACGTTTGCGTTCTCTTGTCGCCCGAGCTGAAGCCGCCGACGTCCTCATACGTCACGCCGACAATCCCGATCTTTTCATCGATGAGCTTACACCTGACGTAGTCGTCCCAACCTTTCACGACAACGACGGTGTCAGAGTCGGCTATGATGTGAATCGCGCCGTCGTTTGTTTGCCTGATCGCGTCAGCAACGCCGGCGGCATGCGCGTTCGATCCTGTTTCATTGTCCTTGTTGATGTTGACGATGACGCAGCGTCCGTTCTTCAGTTCACCGAACGCGTTGACGATGTTTCCTAGGCAATGCACAGTCAACCTAAGATCGTCAGGGCGAGTCGCCAGGTTACGCATCGTATCCCACATGAACTGTACGTACTTGACGGTCGAACGGTCTGACACGGTGTGCACGTGGATCGCGGGCGCATTCATCGGTTGTCTGATCACTATGTAACATACACGCGAACCACCAACGTCACAGTGCAAAACAAAAGTGTACGTGAGTGGGCTACAGCAGTATAGTTACTCTTGTTAGTGCAGCGGTACGTAGCTCAGGGGTCTAGAGCGCCTGCCTGATAAGCAGGAGGTCGGTGGTTCAATTCCACTCGTACCGACAAAATTGAAAAAACTGTGAAACAAAGCACAGGTCTTGGATAGAGTACTAGTAAGCAACACGCACCACACGGTCATGAAAACTTCAACATATAACAAGGATCAGCAAAAGCAGTGGCAGTATGCCGCCGCAAATACGGATACGTGAACGGAGCGCACTCTCGCTCCGAGCTTCCGGAGCGAATGAGTTGGGAATAGAAGCCAATTCGACGCCGAGGAAGAAAGGATCTTCTCTCGGTTTTTTCGTTTAAACACACATGTAGGGGCTGAGCATCGGCGAGCTCAAGTGGCTGTAAACCACCCGTTTAGTACTGTGTCGGTTCGAATCCGGCCCCCTGCACCGCGAAGGCATAGTCCTTCACGTTCATTGACAACTTGCGTTCCGATATCCCTGGGTAGCTCAGTGCAGAGCCCGCCTCTTTGTGGCGGAGACGATGGCCCGAACCCATCCCCGGGGGCACCGATACAAGAAAGCGTATCGGCTCATTGGCATGTAGCACAATTGGCAGTGCGCTCGGCTGTTAACCGAGAGGATGTAGGTTCGAAACCTACTGTGCCAGCAGGGACTGAGGATGAATCGCAACATGGGTGGTATTCATCTGAGCGTTTGATCTGAGGTCCCGCCAAAAACTTTCATTGCTCATTAGCTGGCTTGGTGCAGCGGCCGCCTGTTAAGCGGAAGACGATGGGTTCGATTCCCATATGAGCAGCCGACGTTGGTAGTGTCTGCAATCGCGGGCCCATCCAGCGTCATTAGCATGTGAGCACCGGGAATGGTGAACCCAACAAACTCACAGCGGAATTCACCCGTGGGCGAGCGCCCCACGACAAAAACGCTCGCAATGCCTTCGTAACTCAACTGGATTAGAGTAGCGGTCTCTTACACCGAAAGTTGCGGGTTCGAATCCCACCGGAGGCACAGTCGATCAAGTAACCAGCGCAAGCGACACTGTCAGCCTTTGAAGCTGCCGGCGGAGGTGAAATCATCGATGATTATGGGGAGGTAGCTCAGGAGAAAGAGCAGCGGGCATTTAGCCCGCAGGTCGGACGTTCAATCCGTTCCCTTCCCACTGCGAAGTAGCTCAGGAGAGAGAGCGCCGGGCGTAATGGCCCGGAGGTCGGAGGTTAAAGCCCTTCCTTTGCAACTGCCCACGTAGCTCAGTGCAGAGCGCCCGGTATCCACTGGGAGGTCGCTGGTTCAACTCCAACCTTGGGCTCAACGGGTGGGGTACTATCTAGCATGTATGTGTGTAAGACATGTTTACAGGAGTTTGAAACTCCCGGGGCGTTGGGTGGTCATCGACGAGCACACTTTCCTGAGAAATATCGCAAGACGTTCGAAGGAACAGACGACATCCGTATTAAGAAAAGATGTCTTCTTGAAGAAAGAGGACACAAATGTGAAGTGTGTAACACGTCAATTTGGTTGAATAGACCCATCCCAATCGAAATTGATCACATTGATGGGAATCCTGAGAACCAAGCAAAAGAAAATCTCAGACTCATCTGTCCAAATTGCCATGCGCAAACATCAACATATCGTGGTCGCAATATCGGTAAAGTGGTGAACAGTAAACGCGCTAAGACTATGAAGAAATATGCCGGCAAATATCGATAATGAATCCATGGCGCAATTGGCAGCGCAGCGGGCTTTTACCCCGAGGGTTGAGGGTTCAACTCCCTCTGGATTCACTGCGGAGTAGAGCAGCCAGGTAGCTCGCGAGGCCCATAACCTCGAAGTCGTCGGTTCAAATCCGACCTCCGCTTCCAAAGAAGGGCATACTTACAGCAATGAGAATCAAGCTAGGACGTCTTCGTCGACTCGTGCGTGAGGCACTCATTTTCGAGGCGAAGGAAAACAAGCCCGTGACGCCCGATGAGGCGAAAGAACTTCTCAAACGCTTTCCGAAAGGTGCGGCGAAACTAGGAATCAAGGACGTTGATTCATTACAACCGATCGGTACGGGCACGCGGGGTACAGTTTTCGAGGTAGGCGACAAGGTTCTCAAGGTCACGAACGACGGCAAAGAAGCGCACGCAGCATCAATCCTCGTGGGAAAGAACGTCAGCGGAGTTGTGAATTTTTACGGCGTATGGAGCCTAGGCGACACGGGTACATTCGCGATCCTGCAAGAAAAGTTGCAAACTATCAGCGCAGAAGAAGGCAAATCGTTTAATGACGCACTTGTGACGACAGCATTTCCGCTTTGGGTCAAACGTGCAGGAGGCTCCTGGGACAAGGTCAAGGAACTCACGAAGGAACACATCAAGGAAACTGCAAAGAAGAAGTTCAAGTCTTTCACCTCACCTGAAGCGCAGAAGTTCATCGCACACGCAAACGAACAGTGGAGCCTCCTAGTCAAGAAGTACGGTGTGAAGGGATTGTTCGAGACTCTCACGGAACTTGGCATTGACTTTCACGACTACCATGCCGGCAACATGATGAAAAGAGACGACGGCACGCTTGTACTCATCGACCTTGGGATGTCCAATGTCAGGGGAACAGCGGCGATTCAGACGATCACGCAACAGGCAGGCTTACAGTAAGATACCAGGAAGGCAGCGGTCAATCTGCCTCTTTTGGGACTCTAGCTCATTTGGGAGAGCGCCTGCTTTGCACGCAGGAGGCGACGGGTTCGAATCCCGTGAGTTCCACTAACGCCATGGCACAGTGCGGTTGTGTTTCACTCGGCGTAAAAGGGCCTGAAAGGCGAGTCACATAGGAAAGCCGACAATGGAACCTACGTGATTGAGGGTTCGACTCCCTCCGGGTCCACGGGATTGTAGCTCAATTGGGAGAGCGCCTGCACGGCATGCAGGAGGTAGAGGGTTCGAATCCCTTCAATTCCACCGCTGAGTCCTAGAGAGACGAATTCACGCCTCTCGAGTGGAGGCGTTCGCCTCCCGGGAGTCAGCAGCATCTTACGCCGATTGAGGGAGCGACGAAACCCACCGGCTACATCAGCCGGCATTCACACCGAGATCTCGAATCATTGCGAATCAGTGATGTGAAGCGGTCACAGGAGGATTGGCCTGGCTCAACACCAGGAGTCGGCACTGATACGAAATGGATACGTGGGCCACTGGAGGCCATTCCCCTGTCTAGGGAACGCATGCGGGTTCGAATCCCGTCGTGTCCGCTACACGCAATGTTTTACGGTTTATCTACGTCGTCTTCACAATCCCTCGACAGTGGCAGGGAACGTGAATGTAGCTCAATCGGCAGAACATGCGTGTTTCACAGGGGTATCATTTAGCGGCTAGGATGTCCGTCTCCAAAACGGATCACCTCGGTTCGAGTCCGAGTGCCCCTGCTAACTGCGCTCAAATCGACGCAGTGTCTTGTGTGGATAACGTTAGCTGTTTTCATTGCGAGTTGATGCTCTCCCAGTGAAATTATCGACGTCGAACCAGCACAAGAGTGTGTAGCACGATAAAAGAAAAGCATCACCATTGAGGTGTCGTCCAGCGGCCCAGGACCGTGGTCTTTGAAGCCACATACGGGGGTTCGAATCCCTCCACCTCAACTGAGGCATCATACAGCAGCGAGTATGTCAGGTTCTGACCCTGATCACGTAGGTGCAAGTCCTACTGCCTCAACCAAATCCCACAGCACGTCCTGAAAAGGAAGGGTGTCCGGTGCGCACCGGATAACTGTGCCTGGGAGACTACGGCTGGTCCGTCTTCTCCCCGCGCTTCGTCGGAACGCAAGTTGTGCAAGTCCCTTCTCTGGAGAGGTATGATGTTCTCATGGACGTCCCTCTCGTGGGTGAAAGGTCGCGAATGCTCATTGAGTGTTATCGCAGGATCAGGAGAACAACTGACAGCGATGAGGTAGACGACCTGGTCACAACAATCAATGCATTGACGATCCCGCGAAGCTACACGTACGTCAGCCCAGATGATGGACAGATCCATCTCGTTGTGATTGAGGACGCATCGATAATGAGGATGCTCGAGAGAGGTGGTAGGATGCCGGCAGGCCTCATGTCCGGTGCGGATGTCGTCTGGCGTTTTGAACCGCAATCAGGCGTCTGGAACGTGATCAAAGATCGCACGGGCATATATGAATCATTGTGTCCCATCAAGTGCGGCGGCATTCCTCTGACAGTGCAACGTGGGTACAAACCATGATAGGGTACTCCATGGACGCATTGACGCTTAACGAGACTGTCAACAAGGCTCTTGACGTTGCAGATGAACAGCTGAACCTTTCGAAGGAAGCGTTGGGCATCAAGCCCGATCTTGCGAAGGCGTGCAAGCACATGAAGATGGCGGCCATCGTATACGTCGAGATCATGAATTTTGTCCTGGAGACTGAATACTACGAGGACATAAAGGTGAAACTCGATGATGAAACGTTCGAGCGTTGTTCCCGGTACGTCACTGAGTTGACACGCATCGCTGATGAGACAAAGCAGCTCGTCGAAACAATCTCAACGAAGAAGTTTGGTTCTGACCTCAACTGAAGGAGACGCCTGATGAACAAAACTGTGACAGTTGACACCGAAGTACTTGACGCGGTCGCTGCCCTTGTCGCCGCTGCTGACGTGCTATGCACTGCGGTGATCTCGGGTTCGCAGGGTCAGATGAAGCTCGCGCTTGCGACGATCAGGGCGATGGATGACATCAAGCGAATCAGGATCGGCCACACAAACACGAAGAATCCACCTCAAACAAAGTGATTGTACAAGCCTCGAAGGAGGTGTAATATAAACACCATACGTCCCTAACGTCTAAATTGCCTCACAGCATACACAGATGTCAAACGTTGAATGCCCTTCACGGGGCCCTAACGAAAAGAGGAACACGTGCAGAAGAATAGGAAGCAGCGCAACGAGACGACTGAAACCGCAACGCAGCGCACGTACAGCGCGGTGAACACGCCTGAGGTCGTGAGCATCGATGTGCTAGCGACGATGTCGGATGAGGACATGATTGACCACCTGCGAGCCCTCGAGCAGGGGCTCGACCGTGCAGAAACGAACGGTCGATCTGATCCTCGAGTGTGGCAGGAGGAGATTGCCTACGTCAGACGTGAACAGCAGGTCAGGCGAGTCAGGCGCGAGACGCATGCAGAGTTCGTCCGGACTGCGGGCGTAGAATTCGAGTCCGACGAGCGGCACCTGCCCGCCGGTGACTTCGACAACATGGCGTTCGTGTACGCCGCAACGGGTGGACGACCCACAAGGTGGAGCTGATGCGCGCAGATAACACAGAACACAACATCGTCAGGTCGTACCTTGACGCACTTCACAACTTCCCACAGCTCAAGCACCCTGAGGTGGTAGAGCTCTTCAAGAAGTACGATGCGGGCTGCACTCGTGACGCGGAGAACGAAGTCATCGATCGTACTTCGGAAGCCAAGAAGATCCGAGCGAAGTTGACGGAGTGCAACCTCCGTCTCGTCGTCTCGATCGCGAAGCAGTACAAGGGACACAACATCCCAATCGAGGACATCATCCAGGAGGGCAACATCGGCCTCATGAAGTCGATCGACCGCTTCAAGTGGGAGAAAGGCTTCAGGTTCTCCACATACGCAACGTGGTGGATCAAGCAGGCGATCGGTCAGGCGATCCTGAAGCGAAAGCGCATCATTCGTCTCCCGGCACATGCAGCAGCAGTGCAACGTAAGATGTTGCAGGCAGCGGAGGAATTTCGCGAGACAATGGGTTGTGAGCCCACGCAGGAAGAACTCCAGGGCATCGTCGGTGCAAGCGAGACAGTCGTCAAGGCTACGATGCACTCTGGCCGCGGGACGATCTCTCTGCAGCAACCGCTCTCCTCGAGCGGTGACGGCGACACCATTGAGGATAAGGTTGAGGACGAACGTCCCGGTTGCGATCCCTTCACGAACGTTGCAGAGAAGCAACTGCTGGAGATCACGCAGCAGGTGCTCAATGGTCTCTCACAGAAAGAAGCGGCGATCCTTCGTCTTCGTTTCGGTCTCGTAGAGGACGCAACGAACTCAGCGGAGTATCCGATCACTGAGGAGGAAGCCCGCATGGTCCTCGAGGCTGGCACCGGGCTCACATGATCCCATCGGATTTCTTCACGTATGTCGCAGCTGGCAGCTTAGCGATGCTGTCAACTGCGACATCAATCCGCCTGATCATGACAGCTCGCAGGCCGCTTGCGCCTGCAGTGCAACAGTCTCAATTGCACAGTCAGTATGCTAAGCAGTCAGAGATCGTGGCTGACGCAGGTGAAGGAAACGCTCAGAAGCTTACGCGCGAACTGACGCAAGCAACATCGATGTTCGCACCGCAGATTAGCAGGCGCATTTTCGTCGATGCTGATGACACTCCACCTCCACCTCAACGTAAGGCGCCGGTCGGAGACGCATGTTCCGCGCCTGTTCCTCCCAACAATAGGGTCCAATTCATCAAGGAAAGTCGTCACGAGCGTCAGCCTGTGGCTACGCCCGTCGCACAACAATCATCGAAGTCAACGCCTGAGAAGTGAACGAAAGAGGTTATGATGACACTGCGCAAGGGTTCACACGTAAACAGAGGATACGTAACTGTCACAGAGGACGACGGCATCAACTACCGCGAGATCGCTGACACGATGACAGAGCTTGGGTTCAGCATGAACCACTCGTCAGCGCGTAACTACGTCCTGCGCGTCATGCAGAAGTTCGTGAAGGCATTCACTGACGACATGGACGTTGACTTCGACGAAAAGAAAGTCTACGAGATCGCAAAAGATCCGGGCTTCCAACACGGAGTGGCCGATCTTCTTCAGATCATCGAAGCGCAACGTCGGCGTAGGAAGAATAGATAAGACAATGGCCAGAGAAGGACGTGGCACGCCCGGTCGGGTAGTCTTGAAGAACCAGCCCAAGTTGACATTGGCACATCTTCTCAGACGTCGGAAGACGACGCTTGCAAAATTTGTCACTGAACTGGGCGTGACAACCCACGGTGGTCTGCAACAATGGTGCGATCGTATGGGTGTGGTCGCTCCTACTGCAGAAGAGTTCGTTCATGCCTTTCCAGCAGCAGCAAAGGTGAACAGCGCACGGGAAGGCGTGGTCGTTCTTGAAGCGCCTCCTGTCATCGATGAACCAACAGGCACGCCGATCGACCCCGACGCGCCGGTGTCACAACCAGGCGTCTCTTTCACATCCACAGTGCCGTTCCTGACGGCAATTGACGGGCCCACGGTTGCCACATCAAAAAAGGCTCGTGCAACGAAGGTGGTATCCACCACTGAACATAAAAAGAGCGGTACACAAGACGATTGAGTAGGATCACAGCCAGGAGGCAGCCTCCGTTACGCAACCATGATGGACATCATCAAGAGTTTGGATACGTGGTTTGCCGACAGGCTCACAGGATTGAACTACGAACCTGAAACAGTCGCGTACGTCACGAGTGTGTTGAAGACGCTGAGTCACCCAACGGACGAAGATGTCTTTGTGAACCGTTCGATTGTAATTGCATACGCCGACGCTCGCAAAGCAGGTGACTTCACGGCATTCCAACGAATCGGTGATTGGGTGTTGTGGATCGATGCAATTGCGCCGGCTAGCATTGAACGCGATCGTGAGGTCATTGAATCGATTGGACGCCTGTCGTACTACACATGCCACAGGATCCTCAAAGGTAAGTGGAAAGTATACGAAGAGCTAGCGGATGAACTTCCTACGATCGCTGCTCGTGTGCGTATGCGCCTCATTTGACAAAAGTGTATAGCTGCGTGACGCAGTGGTACACTGAACCATGTTGCACGGTCATGCGAGTGTAAGTTTGCGCTCCATCGTGGTACGGTAGCTCCATCAACCAGGAGAACGACGAATGGGTACGAAGACGTCAATGTCCATCAAGACGTTCAAGAAGGTCGCTATCGCGCTTCCTCCTTGCACGTCAGTTCTGCTCCGCTCGCCGCACGGCATCGGAAAGTCGCAAGTGATCAGGCAGGTAGTTTCGTTGCTTCGCAAGAAGCACTGCGATGCGACGGTAAAGATCGTAGACATGTCGAAGTACAAAGACCTGAAGGACTTCTTCAAGGTCACCGACAGGCGCCTCAGCCAGATGTCTGAAGGCGACATGGTAGGTCTTCCGAGCACTGATGGTGAGTGCACTCGCTTCAATCCTCCCGACTGGTACAAGGCAGCGTGCAGAGAACCGACTGCACTCTTCCTAGACGAGTTGAACCGCGCTACGCCTGAGGTCATGCAGGCAGCGTTCCAGATCGTCCTTGATCGTGAGCTCAATGGGTGGAAGCTGCACCCCGAAAGCCGGGTGTACAGCGCGATCAACACAGGTTCGATCTATACGGTCAATGAGATGGATCCGGCGCTGCTCGACCGCTTCTTCGTCATTGATCTCGAGCCGGATGAGGAAGAGTGGTGCGAGTGGGCACGTGACAAGACTCCGGAACAGGGAGGCAATCTCGACCCGCTGTTCCCGGACTTCATCGCCGCGACAAAGCGTCCGAAGGGAGGATCATGGCTGTATCCTCCCAAGGAGGTCGATCCGGGTGAGGTCACAACGAGTCCTCGCTCGTGGGTCATGACGCACAATGCACTCGTGTACGCTGACGTCCTGGAGAAGCCGGAGAACGGGCTCTTCTATCACATCTGCCTGGGATTCCTCGGCGTCGAGGCGTCGATCGCATTCAGGGCGTACGCAAAGAGCATCGACAATCGAGTCACAGGCGAGGAAATCGTCAACAAGTACATGCAGGATCCCAAGGTGAAGACGAAGGTTGGTCGTCGCAAGCAAGGTCAGCTCAACGAGATTGTTGAAAAGGTTGCTGACTACGTCACCGGTGGCAGCGTCAATAAGCTCACTGAACAGCAGGGAAACAACATCTCGCAGCTCATCAAGGATCTTCCTGACGAGCTGAAAATCTCGCTCTGGAGCAAGCTCACTGCGTCCGGAATCGACAAGGTCGACCTCGCGAAGAGCATTCACAAGTACTGCGCTTCGACGGTCCTGGGAGTGTTCGGTGTCCCGATGGGCGAGCAAGGCGTGGGCGTCATCCCGAACGTTCCAGGCGTCTTCAGCCCGCCGAAGGCGGCAAAGTGAGGTAACGAGAGGCGTCCGGGTCGATGTCAACGGTACTTAGATCGTGCCGAGAAGCTTCGACCCGGACCTCTGGAGGACACGTGCGTACCAACGACTCCAGAAGGTCGTAGCAACGGGACGACGGTCAACAACGTACATGATCGACATTCCTTCGATCGAGGGGTTGGGAGTCATCATCGAGTGGTGCAAAACTCGTGGCGTGATGGTTGAGTTTGTGAAGACCCCCAACGGGGGTGTTTACATTCATGATGAAAAACGTATCAAGATTAGCTGTCATCTAGGTCCCGAGAAGCAACTTCACACGCTTTTGCACGAATGCGGGCACCATCTCGTTGAGACGAAGGAGCGAGATTCGACTGACAGGTTTGGCAACGGTTACCGCTCGAGTGACATTGATGTCACGCGCACGTTCGTTCATCAGGTTGACATCATAGACGAAGAATTCGAAGCGTGGGCACGTGGGCTCAAACTTGCAGAACGCTTGAATGTAGATCTTAGCGTGGAGAGATACAATCGTACGAAAGCAGACTGCATAAAGACCCACTTGAAAGCTGCATTGAAAGTCGACGGGTACGGACATGGCGTGGACAACAAAGAAGCAAAAACGCACGAGGCTTAGCGAACTCAGGGACGTTGACCGTGCGTTCATCAACGCGGTGATGTTCGAGTCCGGTATCCTTCCCATGGAAAATTCTCATCTTGACATGCGTCGAGCGCTATCACAGCTATCACGCGAGGAAGCCCGCGCGCTCAAGCGCAAGTTTCGCAAGCTTTGGCGCAAGGCAGCTCGAGCGAAGGTAAATGAGGTCCTGAAGCAGTCGGGGACATCCGCAAGTGAAACTGCATCGATCGGTTTGACGCACAGGCTTGGTGTAGGAAAGACGACTCCATCTAGGGACGAGAAGACAGCACGCAAGGACATGGTATGTGACATGATGTGGGAAAAGTACATCGTGCCTCTGCTAGAGAGATTTGAGAACCCTGATCGTGAACGCATGGCGAAAGGAACAAGTGCATGACATGAGAAAAAACACAGTGTTCTAACGTTGGGGGAGTGTGCTTTGGCCCCCACAAGTAAGCGCCCGGGCAGCGTGTAACACACGCATGCGGGTCACTTGATAAGAGAATGTGAACGCGAGAACTGCCTATCGCAAGTAACGTAGGGCCCGGTCATACGACAGCAAACGTCGGAGACACGGGCCCATTGTCGTACTGTGTAAAGTACACTCCACGGGTGGTAGTATTGTTCTATGCGGCACTACACCAACAATAAAAAGCCCATCAAGATTGCGGTGGACACTACGATCGAGTGGAAGGATCCGCAAACAGGACCGATTTCGTCCAAGCGAGCGATCCCGGCACCCTACAAAGCACCCGTCTCGTTGAAGAACAACGAGATCGCCTCAGCGCTTGTCACCGGTCACCCAGTGATGGCAAAGTTTGACATGAAGATTTCGACTGAGCGTGGTGTGTATCCGTTCGCTCCGCTCGAAAAATATCATGGTGATGATGGAAAGGCGCCTGTTCCGAAAGGATCGCTACTGATGTATTCAGGACCGGTAAGGGTCTCTGAACGCAAGGTAATCTCGGGTGTTCCTCATGAGGTACGTGTTGTCAAGCACACGTTCATCACGCCCGTCGGTCGCTGCATAGTCCACGATCTAAACGTGTTGAAGCTTCTGTAGGAGATCGAAATGGGAGACATCATCAACCTCGACACGTATAGGGACTCCTGCGATCAGATCTTTGAGCATGACGATGCTGACGATCGATCAACGATCTACGTCTATCGCGATCGACGTTCGGGAGAGATTGAGATCGTTCAGATAAATGACGACGGCGAAGCGATTCGCACTGTCATGACAAGCATCGAAGCAAGTCTTCTTGCCCGGGCACTTGTGCAACCCGCGGGCGGCTGTGGTAAGGTGGACCCATGAGCGACACGGTCATTGACATTCTCGAAGAGCTTGAGGCGACTGCTGGAAGCAATGCGAAGCGCGACATCCTGGAGCTTCATCGAAAAAACGAGCTCCTGAAGCGTGTGTTCGTGGCGGCGCAGGATCCCTACACGGTGTACTACGTCAACAAGTTCAAGATGCCCAAGCCGGGCGTGCTCTCACATGAGATCAGTGATGATGAATTTCTTGAGGATTTTCTTGATACGCTACAGACGCAGCTGTCCACACGGAAGGTGACGGGAAATGCAGCGAAGGCTCTGGTGGAGAGTCGCTTCAGGTCAATGCCCAATGAGACGCTCCAGAAGTGGTGCCTACGCATCCTCCTGAAGAACCTGCGTTGTGGCGTGCAGGAGTCGAGCATCAACAAGGTGTGGCCAGGCATCGTCAAGAGCTTTGCTGTCGCGCTCGCATGCACCCTCAAGAGCGAGTTCGTCAAAGGCGAAGGCATCAAGATCCTCGAGCCCGTGAGCTACCCGGTCCGTGTCGAGCCGAAGCTCGATGGCCTGCGCTGCATCGCAGTGAAGAAGCAGGGTGTGGTCACCTTCTACACCCGCAACGGCACGGTGCTCGATACGCTCCCGCGCATCAAGGCTGTGCTCGAGGCTGCACCGTTCGATAACAGCGTACTCGATGGCGAGGCCATGGCTGCTGATTGGAACGAGAGTGCCAGCGTCCTGATGTCGTCAAAGACGAAGAAAGATGACAGTAACCTCATCTACAACGTCTTCGACTGTGTGAGCATCAAGAGTTGGGAATCGCAGGAGGACGACGAACAGTATCGTCTCCGAGCTGCGAACGTCGGCGTCATCATGGACGCTCTTCCTGAAGGATCTCCTGTGCGGCAGGTCCCGCACATCATGGCGAAGAATGAGCTCGAGCTCAAGGCGTACTTCGCGAAGTGCATGGACGAAGGTTTCGAAGGCGTCATGCTGAAGACCCTCAATACGCCGTACGTCTTCAAGCGCAGCGAGAATATCCTCAAACTGAAGCCTTTCGTCACGTACGAAGGCGTCATCGTGGGTCACTATGAGGGACACCGCGGTAGCAAGCGTGAAGGACTGTGGGGAGGTTTCTACGTAGTGCTTCCAAACGGCATCGTCACCCGGTGCGGAGGCGGGTTCAATGACGCAGAACGTGCTCAGATCCAACTCGATACTCCAGATGCATGGATCGGCAAGATCGTGGAGTGTAAGGCGCAACCTGATCCGCTCACTGCTGACGGTCTGAGCAAGGACGGCAAGATGCGCTTTCCGGTGTACATGCGTCTCCGCTCGGCTGCTGATGTTGATCCGAAGGTCATTGAGGCAGGAGTGAGGTACATTGAAGCTACATGATTTTCTTTGCCACAAAGCCTGACAGAAACGTCAGTCCGGACGGTATCGCTCGACCCAGCATCCTTGGTTGGCGTTGGGTGTTTCACACTGAACTCTTTGGTCTGGGCTGGTCACAGCAGTACCAGGATGCGAAGACGCTCGAGTGGCACTTTATGAAGTCGAGTTACTACTTGATTACGTTCACAAAATATTGGTCGCTTGGACGTCACCACTGTTACTACGATGGGCCCCACGACAGTTTTGATCTGGGATTCGTACACCTCTGTTGGAGCGGTGACTGGTGCGACCGGTGTTACGAAGGTGAAGAATAACAGATGAAAAGAGTTGTAATCGTCGGGGCTTTTGTCTGTGCGGGTGTCGCGCTACCAGGATTTGGTGCCCAACCGATTGAAAATTTGCGTGTTGCAGCGACCGTAGATACACCATCCGTGCCTGTCAATGAATACGTGGGTCGGTCTGTGTGCCCGGATGACATGGTAGAGGTAGACAGTGAGTATTGCCCGCAGGTTGAAGAGGTGTGCCTGCGTTGGGTCGACATCAAAGGAGAACCCACAGAAGATCCGGATCAGATGGGTCCCGAAGTTGGTCGATGCGGAGAATTCAAGTTCCCAACTCGGTGTTTGTCAGAGCACACGTTGCACAAACATTTCTGCATTGATCGCTTTGAATTTCCTAACACTTTGGGTACCCGTCCGAGGTCGTGGATGACGTGGTACGACGCTAAGCGTGAGCTCGAGGCGATCGGAAAGCGTCTGTGCACTGACAGCGAATGGACGTTCGCCGCCGAAGGTCCTGACATGCATCCGTACCCGTACGGCGACGGTTACCATCGCAACAGGAACGCTTGCAACACTGACAATTTCCTGCCCCGGGGCCTGGACGTATTCAAGGCGACGACATCTGATGGGCCTGAGGCGAAAGCGCTCGACAACCTTCTTGAGCCGTCTGGGACACGTGACACGTGTGTCAGTCCATTTGGCGTGCACGATCAGGTTGGAAATATCGACGAATGGGTCGTCAACGAGAGCGGACGTCCGTACCACTCAGGCCTCAAGGGCGGCCACATCCAAGGGGTTCGGGGTCGAGCCCGACCGATGACTGTCGCTCACTATGAGGGATTCGCGTGGTATGAGACGGGTACACGCGGGTGTAAAGACATCCCGTGATGATGTACGATTGACGCATGGTTACACTATTCGGCGGACTTGTTTCGTTGGCATTCGGCATCGTCCGTGACATCTTTGCGGGATTCATCATCGCTAAGCTCTGGTTGTGGTTCATCCTCGGCAGGTTCACGGATCTGCAGGTGAACATGTGGCATGCAGTTGGACTCATGCTCTTCATCTCGATCTTTTCGTACGTTGCGGGCATTACAAAGAAGCCTGATCTTGACACGAAGACGTCTGACGACAAGAAGAAAGACGCTCTTAACGAGGCAATTGCGAACAGCATCTTCTGGAAGTTCTTAGACATTGCGTTCGTCTACCCGTGGTTCCTGCTCGTGTGCTACGTCTGGCACCAGTTCATCTGAGATCATTCATGCGGTTCGATAGCTACGGAGACAACACAATGCACAAGTACTTCTCAAGGCCGTTGGGACGCAACAAGGCGCTCGAGGTCGGTTATCAGACTGGCACGACGTTCAAGGGATTCGATTGCTACCTGCACATCAATTCTCGTGGCAACCACGCCGGGTTGTCGTTTTGCGTTCAGCTTCGAAGTTACATGTTCGAATTCAACCTTCACGACATCAGGCACTGGAACTACGAGGCCGAACGCTGGTTTCTTCATGGCGAAGAGCCTCAGTTTGAAGGCTATCCGCACGAGTGAGTGATAGGTACGATCATGATGATGGAGGGTGACATGCTTTAGGGTGCTCGAAAGGAGACCCTGTCCATGATCACATCAAAGCCCGCAGTCCAGGCAGACTGCAGCCACGTCAAGCGTTATGCCTGCATCTCATCACAGTGTATCCGCGATCACAAGAGGATAGCAAACAGGCGCCACCGGCGCGCACTCAATCGCATTACCCGGAGATTCGTCCTCGATCCTGAGAGTTTCGATGACGAGTGCTTCAACGCCCCCACGATGAGCACATGGGACCTCTGGTGAGTGAAATTTGTGGCCCCGAGGTGGTACAGTGGTGACCATGACTAGAGGTGTTCGACGAATTCCTAGACGCTTAATTTGTCGTGTATGTGGTAATGAATTTGATCATTATGCTGTTGGCAACAAGCGCGCATTTTGCTATACGTGTGCACCAACGAGTGATACTCGTCTATGTCAAATGTATGGTATTGGGAAACCTGCGTATGATGCGTTGTTGATTGCATGTAAAGGTGTGTGTTTGATATGTTTGAAACCGTTTACGCCAAACATGCCACCATACATTGATCACGATCATCAGACAAACACGGTCAGAGGTTTGTTGCATGCACGTTGTAATTTGAATCTTGGAATCATTGAGAATTTTGATTATCTAAAGCGCGTTCTACAATACGCAAACAAATCACACTGGCTAGCAAAGGAAGTTCATGATGATTGAAAATGAAGGACAAAAAGTTGTACAAATGCACATCATCGACCCGGGCGCGGAAACCTCAAAGGGAGAGTTCTCTTTTGAGATGCAACCTCGCTACAACCCTGGACGCACTGTCAGATTCTCTCTGATCCCGTCCGACGCAGAGAAGCTCTTCAAGGCCCTCGCGGCGTACATCGAGGTACAGAAGAAGGTGTAGGATGAAGATCATCAAGAAGGTTGACTGGTCGAACTGGAGACACCGGTTCACATGTGCCAAGTGCGAGTCAGAGCTTGAAGCTGACGCTGATGATGTCATGACACAGTTCCATGAAGGATACTGTGACATGCGAGAACCAGAATCGGGCAAGAGCTACTACACGTACTACCTTACCTGCGCTGTGTGCTATGCTAAGCATGAGATCCCGGATCCCAACAAGGAGATTCCTGCTATCATGCGTGTTGCATTGCAAGGTAGGAAGAACGGCAACAACCCTCAACGATGAAAAAGTCAGACCTCAAGCGAGCTAAGCACGAGAACCTGCTGAGGCTCGCAAGGTCGCTTAAGCTGCACGACATTGACGAGATGAGTCACAGGCAGTTGGTTGCTCTCGTGTGGTGGCTTCTCACACGACACGAAAAGAAAGCCCGCGGGATGACGTGGGATCCGTGAGGGACACATGAAACTGTTTTGATTGTCGAGTCCAGAAGTGGCACAGGGGTAGGTCGCATAGGTCATCACAAGATCGCTGAAGGCATAAGGGAGCGTGAGAAGGCTGACGTCATGTGTGAAGCACTCACGATGAAGTACGTGATGTCACCGCATGAGGATCTTCGATACGAGATCGTTGAGTACGATGATGCAGAACGTATGATGCCGGTCCGTACGAGATCTTGCCAGATCCTGTTCCTACGTTCGATACGTACCTCACATGCGTCGACGGTGACAAGCTTGCGATACTAAAACTCATCAGGGAATTTCACCATGGTGATAACAGACTACCTCGGCCTCTGGCTGACGTCATCAAGGCCTACAATCGAGTCCGGGCGGGCGAACGCGTGTGCATTCTACGCTGCGTCTCTCGCCGCGAGGCGTGTGAACTATACGAGAGGTTTGCAGCTGTCGGAGCCACGGTAGAAGGCATCTAATATCATTACGGAGACACACTATGGGATACATGCACATTGCGAACGCATACAAGGAACAAGACTTCCTCCTTTTCAAGGAACTCTTTGCTTCTGAGAAGGTGCACGGCACGTCCGCGCACATCTCGTGGAAGGAGGGCACCGTGCACCTTTTCGCCGGCGGTGAGAAACACGATAACTTCGTCAAGATCTTTGACGTTGATGCGCTCAAGGCTGGCTTCGAGGCGATCGGTCATCCTGAGATCGTGATCTTTGGTGAGGCGTACGGCGGAAAGCAGCAAGGACAGTCGTGGCGCTACGGAAAGACGCTGTGTTTCATTGCGTTCGAGGTCAAGGTGGGCGACTGCTGGCTCGACCAGGACAACGCATGTCAGATTGTCGAGCGCATGGGTCTCGAGTTCGTCCCGTACAAGCGCATCCCGTCCACGTTCGAGGCGATCGACGCTGAGCGTGATGCACCGTCCATCGTCGCAAAGCGCAGGGGGATCGAAGGCGATCAACCCCGTGAAGGGGTCGTACTGCGTCCAGTGAAGGAATTCAAGACGAACGACGGGTCTCGCGTCATCTGCAAGCACAAGCGCGCCGAAGAACGTGAGACAGCGAAGCCTCGCGAGGTCGGCGACCCTGCGAAGCTAGCGGTGCTCGAGGCTGCTGATGATATCGCGAACGAGTGGGTCACACCTACGCGGTTGCAGCACGTCCTCGACAAGCTCGATCCCGGGATCGGTCTCGATCGCATGAAGGATGTCATCGTCGCGATGGTCGAGGACGTCACCCGTGAAGGTGCAGGTGAGATCGTCGACTCGAAGGACGCGCGAAAGGCGATCGGGAAGAGGACGTCAGATCTGTTCCGTAAGCATGTCCAGACTTCCCTCTACGAGAATAAAGGCGGTTGATGGGTTACTCTCCCAAGATGTGCCCGGCAGGTGAGAGCACCGCTCGCGCTGAGAACCATTGGAAGGTGACGTTTGACGTTGTCGAGCTGAAGACGGGTGATCTGATTGAGGAGAGCGTGACACGGACTGTCATGAACGATGACGTGGGCAACCAGACGATCGTCTACAAGGGCGAGAAGTTCAAGGTCAATCGCCTCCAACGACAGAAAAGTGGCAACCTCAAGCTTGGTCAACCACGTTCGAACATTGCAAAGAAGAAGGACACATGACCAGGTACTTCTCTGAAGTAGGCGGATTGTTCTCGCTTCTCATGCTCTGGCACTTCTTTGTTGATTGGACGTTTCAGTCGCACAAGATGGCAATTGCCAAGTCACAGGACGCTCGTGTTCGAGCTCGGCACTGCGCTGAGTACACGTTGCTGTTCTTTCCGGCGTGGGCATGCGCTCTGAACATCAACGTCTTTGCATGTGTTGCAGTCATCTGCATCCTGTTCTTCACGCACTTTTTCATTGACAGTTACAGGCCTGTCATGTGGTGGGCGAAGCACGTGCGACATCACCCTGCGTTCGATGATACGAGAATTGACGACAAGTCCGCAATGATTGCAATGATGTCGACGCCCGTAGGGGCCATTCTCGTCATCACGATGGACCAAATCTTCCATCTTGTGTGCCTCGTGCCCATTGCGATCATTCTTACACTTCATTGACCCACAGACAATTGCCCGGGCAGGTGGTAGGATACCCTGTCTTGGACCCAAAAGGCCCACGTGAGGGCAACGGTGGGCCGCCCAAGACCACCTAAGTGGTCAGTGCAATGCCTAGACAGCCATGGTAATATCAGACCATGACAGGCGTGCTTGAACTTTTGCTCGTGTGTGCAGCGTTGAGCTCGATGTTTCCGTCGGGTTTCAAGTACGCAACGTACGTACTCATGAGCTGTTTTGCATCGTACTTCGTCGTCGGCTTCCCACTTGTGTTCCTGCTGAATATTGACTTCTTCCCGTCGATGATCATCGTTGGGATCGTTGGTTTTATCGGTGGGTGCGCCTGGACAGCGAAGGCGTGACAGTGAACCTCGTTCAACGAAAGTGGTAGGATACAATCATGTTCACGGTATGCGATGACAAAGTCGACTTCAACCTGTCACGTCACCTGATCCCGTTCCTCGCTAACAATCCGTTCTATTCGGAGTTGTCGCGTCACATTCACAAGCATTTCACGTTTGACATTCCGACAGCCGCTGTCTGCTACGACAAGTCTGCAGATGAGCTCGTGCTGTTCGTGAATCCGACGTTCATGACCGGCGGTGAGTGGGTCAGCCCGCACGACAAGAAAAAGCGTGTCAGGAAGATGGAGCGACTCACCAACTGGGAGATTCAGGGCGTTATCGAGCACGAGCTCGATCACATCGTCTTCGGTCACCTGAGCGCTCGTGTTCGTGAACCCTCCGACGGTTGGAACATCGCCACAGATTGCGGCATCGATTCTCTGATCGTGAAGAGCGCTGAGATGCCTCGCGACCTGAAACCAGGCGAGGTCGCACGACCGCTTCCGAGGTGTGCCCTCGTCCCTGGTCAACGCCCGTGGATCGATCCTGAGATCTTCGATACGTTGCCCAAGTGGCAGCAGGAAGCGACGAATGAGCTCGCGGACTTCATCGTAGGACTTCCTCCTTTGATGTCGTCAGAGTACTACTTCAATGAGTACCTGAAGATGCAGTCGAACTCAAAGTCGAAAAGGAAGGGAAAGAAACCGGGAAAAGGTGGCAAGGGAAAAGGCTCGCCCGGAAATGATGGCGATCCGGGAAAAGGCGATCCTGGTCCGGGAGGTGAGGAACAATCGGACGATGGTGGTGAAGGCGATGCCGGCAGTGGAGGTGACATCTACGTTGCGATCCCATCGATGGACGATCACAGCGCGTGGAAGAACATCACCGAAGAAGAACGTGAGTACATCGAGGGAAAGCGCAAGTCGCTCGTTGAGAAGGCTGTGCGCCACGCAGACAGCCAGACCGAAGGTTGGGGATCGATTCCGATGGACATCCGTGAGCAGATTCGTCGCTCAGTGTCGAACATCGTCGACTGGCGGGGAGTTCTCAGGCAGTTCGTTGGCATGCTTGTTCGCGGAACACGGACAACGTCGATCAAGCGCATCAATAGGCGCTACCCGTACATCCACCCGGGTCTCAAGAGAGGGTACGTTGCAAAGCTTATCGTTGCAATCGACATGTCAGGTTCTGTAGGCAATGAGATGCTTGAGATGTTCTTTGCTGAATTGACGCAGCTTACGAAGAAGGTCGACATCTCGATCCTCCCGTTCGACTGCAGTTGCAGTGACAAGGACATCTTCGAATGGAAAAAGGGCACGAACCCGCTACTCACCCGCGTCAAGAGCGGCGGAACGAATTTTGACGCTCCCACGAAGGTCGTGAACAGCACGAAGAATCGTGGTCGGTGGGACGGAATGCTAATCATGACTGACGGTCAGGCACCTGCGCCTGAGTCGAGCCGCGTTCGTCGGGGTTGGGTTCTCGGCCAAGGATGCAATCTTCACTTCCCGTCGAACGAGATTCAGATCTTTCTCAGCAAGGAACGGCCCATGACGGGCGCATGGAGGTAATTCATCATGAACATCATGCCTAAGCCTCACCCTCACGATCCCGAAAACCCTTTGTTCGGAGGCACTTTCGGTGTCTTCATCAAGGTCGCCTTCATGCTCATCGTCATTGCTGGAATGGTGGTCGACTGCGCCGGCAAGGGTGAGAAGGCTGTCATCATCTTCGTCATTACGTCGCTGATCTGGACGTGTTCGAAGATTCTCAACGAAGGTCTCGCAGCGCTGGAGACGATCCTAAGTAAGAAGGAGAAGGACGGCAACGACGAAGAATGACATCACTGTTCAAGGCAGGTCAACTCGTCACGCCCCATGAATGGTCAGCAACTTCTGACAATGGAGAGATTGAACTGACGAACATGCCCGGCGGCGCATATTTCGGCAAGGATCTGCGTCACATTGCAAAGCTCAAGGTTGGAAACGTTGCGTTGGTCATCGCCGTCAAGGGACTTGATGGCCGTGACGTGTACGTTCTTGGGCCTGACGGAAGTGGATGGACACAGGGTGCATTGTTGAAGATAGTGAAACAGCCCATAACAAAGTGAACGTGTGAAGCGTTTTCCGTGTACACCTCTTCTTGAAGAGGGTAATGTATACTCACGACGGTCCCATCATTGCTAACGGCTTAGGCAGCTGCGTTCTCATCGCAGAAATAGGGGTTCGAATCCCCTTGGGATCACCATAGATAGATTACGAAACGAGTCATTCAAATGATGTCGAGTATGCTAACAGGTAGGACGAGTGAGAGCGAACGGCGCGGAAGCGTCTGTTGCCTTACGTCCCATACCTCAGGCGTACTGCCGTTTCGATTGCCACGCCCCTTAAAGGGTTGAAAGTGGCTAGCCGGGAAGAGACTCCCGACGGAAGACAGAAGTAGACCAGCGAGTCGCCTAGAGGCCTAGGGCACCTGTTTTGGATACAGGTTTTCGGGAGTTCGAATCTCCCCTCGCTGACGGATGGAACGCCAGTATGACGTTCCCGTTCATTGACAACTTGCGTTCCTTTCAATGCGTAGCTCAACGGCAGAGCGCCTGCATCACAAGCAGGAAACCCGGGTTCGAATCCCGGCGCGTTGACACAATCGGGGTGTAGATCAGCGGCTAGATCACCTGCCTTACAAGCAGGCTGCCGTGGGTTCGAGTCCCACCACCCCGACAGATGAGAATAGTTACATTCATGCATACGTTGTACGAACAGGTCGTCATTGAGCTTCTTGCAGAATCAAAGATCGACTCGTTCACGAGGATGGTGACGCAGAAATTGATCCGTGCATGCAAGAAGGTGATGGACAAGGTCAACAAGCAAGGCGGCATCAACATGAAGTACCTGCAGTCGTGGCCGGCATTCATGAAGAGGCAGGACTGGTTCGGAACACCCGAAGGTCGTCGTGAAAGATCACGGGCCTTGGGAACCGATCCGAACGCACCTCCTGCGATGACGGTGCAACTAATGATCTACTTGCTCAACAAGCCTGCTCCGGTCGACAAGGTCGGAATATCAGGAGGATGGTCTCCCATCAAGGACCTGCTCTCCATCAAGATTTTTGTCGATTCAACGACAGGAATCATGAAGCCTCAACACCTCTCGATGATCCAGCAACAATCGTACGAGGTCATCAGGCACGAGTTTGAACACTCTGTCCAGTCGGACGAAAAATTGCTCGGAGGAATTCAAGCTAGCCAGGACTTGATGTCAATCCCAGACAGCGTATGGAACAGTCCTAGGACTTTCGCAAGGTACATGCTCTCTGACGCAGAAAAAGAAGCGTTCGTCGCAGGATTTTATCACCTCGCCAAGCGTACGCGGAGACCCTTCATCAAGGTCATCGATGAACATCTTGATGAACTCGCTACGGCGGCGGTCAAGAAAGGCTGTGATGCAGTCGAAATTCGTAACGTACTTGTTCAGGTGAGGTACGAGTGGCTCGAATACGCCAAGAAGAGATTCCCGAAAGCAATCATCGGAATGTAGCGAAGCCTGGTTATCGCGCTCGTCTGGGGGACGAGAGATCGTGGGTTCAACTCCCGCCATTCCGACCATCAGGGTGAAGGGGATATGGAGCCCCGCTCGCCTCGGACGCGAGAGAATGTGGGTTCGAGTCCCACGACCCTGACAACGTATGCTAGCATAGCGCAGAGGCAGGCGCCCCTCTCCCGTAAAGAGGAACACGTGGGTTCGACTCCCACTGCTAGCTCCAGAAACATGGTGAAGTAGCTCAGTTGGTAGAGCACCTGCCTGAAGAGCAGGGTCGCGTCGGTTCAATTCCGACCTTCACCGCTATCCACACATTGCGTAGGTGGTCGCGCGCCGGAGTGAAGCCCCGGAGGTGTTGGTTCAACTCCAACTGTGTGGACAACGAATACTTAGGACATGAAGATTTCCTTGAAGCAGCTCAGGCGCCTAATCCGTGAGGCGGTCGCGGATCATGCAAGATTGCCACGTGGTGCGAACAGCCGTGATGATGCAGACGATCGAGATCTTGACGATCCTGCTCGTGTGGGAGACATCAACGTCGAAGGCCTCAGTGAGGCGTTCATGGATGCATACAAGGAACCGGCTCCTCGAGGAAGAAGCGCTGGACCGAACGTTTCGACTGCACCGGCATACGGAGGAATCCTAACTCCCGAACAGGTACTGATGATGTTCCCAAACGCTGCGAGGAGATGGATCGTCATGCTAAGAAGCTTGGGTGGTCAACCCCAACGAATGTCTCCCAAAGAGCTTCTGAACACAATGCAATTTCGTGTTGATGAAGATGACAACCCCCCAACATTGTACGCAGATCCAAACGACAAACGTACTGATGGACTAAACATAACGCTTCTCAATCGCATCATGCGATGGGATGACATCAATCAAGAATGGGAAGCGCTTTCTTGAACAATCTGGTACATCAGATTACAATTTGACGTGTATCAGGTATCACGTAAGTCATACGCGTTCATCTGTCCATGCGGTAGTTCGTTTGAACTGCTTCTCACTGAGAAGCAGTTCAAATCTCCAAAGAGACGCAAACACTGCACACAGAGTTGCGCATCACATCATCGTCATCAAAGCGCAGAATCAAGGGAAAAAACGCGACAAACAATGAAGGGTCGACCTTCTCCTAGGAAGGGTATGGGCGTTGGTAGATCGCTTACCGGACATGATTTCAAGTGTGACTTGTGTGGGAAACCCAATCGTGTGTACGGCCGTCGAGGACGTCAAAAGCATCGATTTTGTAACGTAGAGTGCTACAAGGGATTTCATGCCGAACAACGGAGTTCACGCGAGAGTTACAAGTACTTGTGCCTCTTTACGTTCAACGTGTATGACTACCCAGAGCATTTCGATCTTGATCTGCTTAAACAATACGGGTGGTATTCAGCCTCTAACAGAGGAGGAAATTTGAACGGAGTGTCACGTGATCACCTGATTTCGATCGCTGATGGTTTCAAATTCGGGATCGATCCAACGTTGATAGCACATCCTGCTAATTGTCGTCTAGTTCGTCACACAGAGAATCAACGAAAGAATGCAAAATCATTGATCACGATTGATCAACTTCAAGAAAGAATTGCACAATTTACGTCGAGGTACGCGAATGATTCAGCGAGCTGTCTGCAAAACAGCTGTATGTCGGTTCAAGTCCGACTCTCGACTCCGACCCAGTAAACGCATGGCCTGAGGCACGATCCTCAGTGGTGTAACCGGCAGGCACAGCACGTGTTCCAACACGGGCCGCCCGGACGATGTCGTAGGCATCTGAAGGGCATGTGGGTCCGACTCCCTCTCTCGACTCAACGCTGACGTAGCGCAGAGGCAGGCGCCCCTCTTCGGTAAAGAGGAACACATGGGTTCGAGTCCCATCGTCAGCTCCATGCGGGTGTGGCCGAGAGGTTTCAGGCACCAGAGCGCCACTCTGGACACACGGGTTCGAATCCCGTCATCCGCTCCGTTTCAAGTAACCATCAATATTCGTGGCGGAAATGGCATACGCGGGCCGACAAAAAGGCTGGCGCCTCTGACGAGGCTTATGGGTTCGAGTCCCATCGAATGCAGGTGAAAGAGATGAACCTGGTCTCATGGTGGAACGGTAGACACGGCGATCTTAAAAATCGCTGCGAATGCGTGAGGGTTCGAATCCCTCTGGGACCACGACTGAGTAACTCTTGAGGCTAGTGTAACGGTTGCACGGGGCTGTCCAAGCCTAAGATCAGGTTCAAGTCCTGAGCGAAAGTGAAAGGTACGTGCTGATGTCGCCCAACGGTCGGGTTGGACTCCTGTAAAGTCCCGTGTGAGGGTTCGAATCCCTTCGTCAGCTCCTGAGTGTACTAACACCAGCCGGTGTGGTATGTTCTCTATATGAACAACAAACTCAAGATTGCTGCAGCCGTCGTCATCGTTGTCGTTGCAATGTACGTCTACAAGGATCAGTTCGAAAAGAAGAACAAGAAGAAGTAGTGTTTCATGGTGGCTGTAGCCAAGAGGCCTAAGGCGTCCGACTGTGAATCGGATATTCGCGGGTTCGAATCCCGTCAGTCACCCCGACAATGCGAAAGGACACCGAATTTGAACGGAAAACGAACTTCGCATTGTCACCAAATCAACGGTTTCCATCACCCGGAAAGCTACGGCAGGCCGAAAAAAGCTGAGCAGTAGCAGGTGGAAAATGGCCCCATCAATGCTAGAGGCCTAGGCGACCTGCCTTTCAAGCAGGGAACACGGGTTCGAATCCCGTTGGGGTCACAGACATCACACGCTATCGTGGTGGAACAGCAGTCACGCAACGGTGAGAACGTTGTGCCCAAAAGGGCGTAGGGGTGCAACTCCCCTCGATAGCACCTGGCCTGGGAGGCAAGAAATTGCTGACGATCAGCATAAAACGCCCTCGGAGGGAGGCGACCAGATTCCCTCCTCCAATGTCATCGTGGCGTAATTGGTAGCCGCGCAAGCTTGAGGTGCTTGTGGCCGAAAGGCCGTAGGGGTTCGAGTCCCCTCGATGACACAGAATAGTTACTGACATGTCGTTGACGTTGCTTCGTGAGGCGATCAGCCTGATCATTGAGATGAGATGGAAAGGTCTCTACAAGGAACTTCGCAGGAAGTACCCAAACATCCCTGAATACGTACTACACGATTTCTATAGGACTGGGATGGGTGAACATCCCCTGTACAAGGCATTCGATCGCCTCAATTGGCATCAACAGGTCATCATAGTCAACTTGAGTGACTTCGCTCCAGACACACGCAGGCGCATCCTCGAGAGACAATTTGGTGCGATAAATCCATACGAAGTTCACAATGACGAAGAACGAATGGCAAGGCACAAGGAACTCGCGGTCTCAACAGGAAAGAACGAACCGATCATCGTGATCAAGAGGGTGGACGGGTACGAATTGTACGAAGGTTGGCACAGGACAATGAACATCCTGCAGCTAGGCAAGAACGGTAGTCCACCAGAACAATGGGAAAAAGTGAAAATCAACGCATGGGTGGGATCGGGCAAGCCTCGAATATTTGTGTCCTAATTGTCACTCTATCACCGGAACACACAGATTTCGAGGAAGAAAACATACAATTGAAACTCGAAAACAAATTTCAGAATCTAAACGAAAAAGTAATGCCATCGTGGTGAAACAGCAGACACACCGGTTTCAAACTCCGGCGCCCGCGAGGGTGTGAGGGTGCAATTCCCTCCGATGGCACAGGGGTGGAGAAAGATGATCGCTGCGTACTATACGCGCAGAGGAAAGTCGGGACTCCATAGAACAGGGAACCAGCTAACGACTGGGCATCGCAAGGTGACGGAAGACTCAACAGAGAAAAGACAGCCGATGGCCTCACAAAAGAGGATCAGGTGATGGTGAAACGGTGGAGTAAGAGCCCACCACGAATGCAGCAATGCAGACGGTAAGGGGTCCCTCCCGGAGCAAGACAAACAGTGTGCGTTTGAGGGCTGTTCGCCCGAGCATGCGGGTTGTTGCTATAGATGTGTGGTGACACACATCACAGAGGAATGATCATCCTAGACAAAATCCCGCTTACGTACCACCCACGCCCCCGTAGTTCAGCAGAAAGAACGCCGGTCTTCGAAACCGGATGTCGAAGGTGCAATTCCTTCCGGGGGCACAATAACGACGATCGTCATCATCGACAATGATCGTCGCTAGTTAATGACAACGGATGATCGCGTCATTGACAGGGGTTCATAGAATCCCCTGCATGCACTCATGGCGGAATGGTAGACGTGCTGCACTTAGGCTGCAGTGCCCGAAAGGGCGTGGGGGTTCGAGTCCCTCTGGGTGTACGAGCGAGTAACCGTCTGATTCGCAAATTGAATATGCGGAAAACGTACACCAACGTTGAAGGTGAAAGCGAGAATGTGGTGGGGGCGTGGTGGTTACGTCCCATCATGCCGGGTTAGCTCAGAGGCAGAGCGGCTGTTTCATAAGCAGTGACATGCGTGGGTTCGAGTCCCATTCCCGGCACAAGTTTTAGATGTCCATTATCAAATTCCCAATGACAATTTGGACACAAGAGCAGAATGTTCGATTCAGCGTTGACGATCTTGATCGGTGTATCAAGATCAAAGCTGATTATGGGTTTGATGTGTGCATACTCGATGTGTTTTGAATAACCACATCGTTGACATGCTTGAAGACGGTGTTTGTTTCGCCTGTTGGCGTGATGTCGTACCTCGTGAAACGTTGCAGGAGAGCTTATTTGCCCTGTCTTATCCCAATAGAAACGCAACGTTCGATTGTCAATCTCATCGCTTCTGTTATCAAATTCTTCTCTGCATTTCACGCAGAGGCGAGAACGTCGACCGCAAACGTTGAAATAAACGTCACCGCACTTTGCGCAATTTCTTGGTTTGACCTTGTTGTGTTGAACACCACGATTATTGAACGTAACCGCACATTTTCGTGAACAAAACATAGCGTTATACGTATCTGTGTGACATTCTAGGCAAGTGTTCATGTATACGAATATACAACACGTGTCACGTAAATGGTAGTGGGTCCGAATCCCATCACCAGGACGCAAGAGTGTAATTCATCTGTCTGATGATGTACGATCGTCACATGTTAGGCAAGAAAAAGACGCTCATCGGTCAACATGCATTCCTACGTGATTTGTGCTGTGGACCTAAACAGGTCGGTGGTTGCACGATCATCGCCCTTTCGAAGAAAGGCCCAGAATACGTCATCGTTGAATGGTCAGAAGACGGGTGGTACCACTCCGACGGCGACGTTAGTTGTGTCAAACTTTCTGAACTCGACATTCGTTGAAAATCATCTCCTTGTAGCTCAGCCCGGACAGAGCAGCACGCTACGAACGTGAAGGTCGGGGGTTCGAATCCCTCCAGGGAGACCATGAAACAAAGAACAGGCAAAATTCGTCGTGAGAAAGTCGAACGTCGTTATCACGAGCGTCGTGACGATGAGGAGCGTCGAACCATACCTTCCGAGACGATCATCAAGAAAATTCTCGTCACCGGTGACAGGGAGTGGTCAGACATCACCTCAGTCGTTGAGGTTCTGAAGGGCTACAGGCCCGGCACAATCCTAGTTCACGGTGCATGCAAGGGTGCGGACATCATCTGTGCTGCAGTTGCAGAAGCGTTGGACTTTGAGGTCAGAGCGTATCCTGCTGATTGGATTCAGTTCAAGAACGCTGCGGGTCCCATCAGAAACCAGCAGATGCTTGACAAAGAACACAAGGCAGAAGAGCCCATCGATGTTTGCGTAGCATTTCACAATAACGTCCAGGACAGTCGCGGAACAGCAGACATGCTAGACCGCGTCGTCAAGGCGAATATCCCGTGGAGGCTCATAACATCATCTCCCCGTAGCTCAGCGGATTAGAGCACCGGTCTGCGAAGCCGGAGGTCGTGGGTTCGAATCCCACCGAGGAGACAATTATTCATCATGAACACATGGCAGTGAAACATTTTTTACAGGTGAAGTATAATGACGGGGTGTCGGCACCTATCTCGCCGGCATCATGGAGTCTACACAAGAATGAATCTAGCCACGGCAGCCCTCATCTTCGCAATGAACCTGACAGACAGCACGTGGAATTCTAACTGGGGTCCTTACGATTTTCACACGATGACAAATGTCGTCGATGCGATCGTGCAAACGACGACAGATCCTCAGAAGGTCGAGACCTTGATCAAGATCGCTCGATGGGAAACCGGTGGGTGGCGTGATGATGTAGTTTCATGCAAGGTCAGAGGCGATCATGGCGAGGCACTCGGCGCATTCCAGGTCCACCCGTTCAACGATCAAGAAAAAGCAGCTTTGTGTTCACCTGACGTCTCGAAGCAAGCCGCCGTCGCATTGCACCATCTCGACGAAAGCATTGCCGCCTGCCAGAAGGCAGGCATGAAGAACAGCAACCTTCTGACTGCTTACACACACGGTCACTGTCACAACGCGACTGACAACGTTGCCAAGATCCATTGGGGCGACGGTTCGAGGATCCAGGCGCTCATGGCGACGGAACTCGATGAAGAAGATGACGTCAGCGTTTGCGAAGAGGTCACAAGAAGCAGATGAGCGACGAAACACGCCAACCGCAGCTTCCGTCAGAGAAACCCGTAGAAATCGATCACTTCAGAGGTGAGTTTGGGTTCTTGAGCAATTTCTACGCAGCATCAATTTGGGTCGACGGTGATCGTTACCCAACAGTGGAGCATGCGTACCAGGCGGCGAAGTCATCCGACCCGGTGACGAAGAAGATGATCCGCGAAGCAGCGTCACCGGGCATTGCAAAAAAGCTCGGTTACTCTGTCAAGCTACCCACTGACTGGGACCTACAGAAGGTGACAGTGATGCGGAATCTGCTGCAGGAAAAATTCAAGAACCCCCTTCTTAGGTCAATGTTACTTGCGACAGAAGATATCCCGTTGGTCGAGGGTAACACGTGGGGTGACAAGTTCTGGGGCGTTTACAAAGGTGTAGGTCAGAACTGGCTCGGGCGACTTCTAATGGAAATTAGGGAGGAATGTCGGAGCGAAGAAGAGAGTGCAAATCCGTAGACCGACGTGGTATGTTGGTCTCATGCAGCTGCCGGCCGGATACGCAATCAGCGTCACTCCTAAGGAAAACTTCACTGACTACACCGTGAAGCTAAAGTTCAACGGCAAGGAGATCGGAAGTGTCAATGTAGTCGAAGCATCAGCAAACTGTGCGGGTCATCCCGTCAGGGTGTACGAGACGCACTCAAACCTCGATCAGGGGCACAGAGGAAAAGGATTGGGACTCGCCTTGTATTCTGAAGCGATCGCATACGGTCTCAGGAAAGGATACACTGTCACGTCATCGTACTCACCCAGCGCTCTTGCACAGAGGGTGTGGCGATCGAAGCGGCTCGCGGAAGCGTATCTCGTCTCAAGGTTCGCTCGAAGGTGGTGGGTCAGCAGGGTCAAGAAGGTCACGTAATGCCAACGTGGTGGAACAGCAGTCACAGCGGACTCAGAATCCGCCGTTCGAAAGAGCGTGAGGGTGCAACTCCCTCCGTTGGCACATAGCATGAGTAACCGCAGCATAATTTGTCCCGTTCACGGATCGTGAGCTGTCTCACGTAGGGATCGGCGGCAGGTGAAAGTGCTTTCTCATCTCCTCGTAGTTCAGCCAGGATAGAACTCCGGTTTCCTAAACCGGGTGTCGGGGGTTCGAATCCCTCCGAGGAGACAATCTTCATGTAGTTCAGCGGAACAGAACACTCGCCTCCGAAGCGAGAGGTCGCGGGTTCGAATCCTGCCGTGAAGACAATGCCCTCGTGGCTCGAACGGATTAGGCCGCAGCCTTCTAAGCTGTAGTAACGCAGGTTCGAATCCTGCCGAGGGTGCTGCACGGTGATGGTCACCGTGTGTCTGATGGAACGAAAGGACCAGGTGAAGACGATGGGACAAGCAAAGAGGACGAACACTGATCGCAGGTTCACAGGTGGTGGACCCCGACCCGACCACAGGAAGATCCAGCAGGAAGAGGGCACCGAGCGTCTGAAGCACTGGACGGGCTTGTCGCCTCAGGCACAGCTGGATGCGCTCGATTCTCGATTGGGAAAGGGCGTCGGTGCTGCGAAGCAGCGAGCTCGCATCCTTGCGAAGATTGAGGACGCGAAGAAGGTGGTCGAGGCTGTAGGAGCACCGACCGCGCCCGTCGCGTCTGCTGAGCCCGAGAAGCGAATGCGCGCGAAGGAGCGCCGAGAGCGTTCTCAGCAGAAACGTCCGGGAAAGTGACGCACTGACGGACGAACTTCCTACTTAGAGGAGCAGGCACCATGCACTCGCATGCTCCTTTACGATCCCATGGCACAGCGGTAGCGCGCCACCCTGACACGGTGGAGGACGTCGGTTCGAACCCGACTGGGATCACAACATCAACATCCTCGGATGCCGGTGTCGTAGTACGATCTTTGAAAAGCGGAGGAAACCATGGACGACGTGAAGCAAGTCATCGTGGTAAGACGTGATCTGAACATGCACAAGAACGAGCAGGCCGCTCAGATTGCGCATGCGTCAATGATGTTCCTTGTTGACAATAACGAGGCAGAACGAGGGGACGAGGTCCACATCAGGTTGACCCCCGCGGAGGCAACGTGGTTGTCAGGTTCCTTCGCTCCCGTCATCATGAGCGTTGAATCGCTCGGAGCATTGGAGGACCTAATCTTCCGCGCCCAGCTCGCTGACGTTGAGGTGCACCCTTTTCTCGATGAAGAGGACGAGCCGACCTGTGCAGCGTTCGGACCGTGCTCTATCCAGGAGATCAACAGGGTCGTGGGTAGTCTAAAGGCTGATTGAACAAGTGACATCTGACGTAGTAATATGTCTGATCATGAAAAAGATCATCACTACCTTGCTCGTCATCATGTCACTCGCAATCATCGGCGTTCAATCTTCACCAGTTGAGGCTCAGCCCGTGACATACTGCTGCGACACGAATGGAATGCGTCGGTGCGTCATCCCGCCCGGGCCGACAGGCGTGATCTGCTACTGCAATGGTATCCCTGGAAACGGGTTCAGCTGCTGGTGAACGTCGGTCCCACGTACGGGACATGGAATCGTGTGTGAATGGTTAAACAGCGGGTTTGCTAAACCCGTGAGCCGCAAGGTCTTGCAGGTTCGAGTCCTGCCGATTCCGCAATGTACATGAAATGTCCATCATGCTCAAGCCAGGTTGAGCAGCATGAACGACCCTCCCGAGACAATCCTTTCGGTGGCGAAGCGTGGGTCTGCCAACTGTGTCCGGCGATCATCTGTGTGAATTGCTACGTCAATCACATCACGCTCAAACACCCTGAACTGTATGCCCTCAAGGAGGAAAAGAGGTGAATATGTATCAGGATGAAGAGATGGTTCCTGATCGTCATGATGATGCTTTGCACATCTTGCGCGACAGCAAACATGTGGTGGGACACAGGGAGCGTCTACAGGACGCCTCCCGATGCGTGCAAAGGAGAAAAATTGCACTGTCATCACGATCATGTTGGGATACGTCCTCACACCGATGCTGTCGGCAACGTTGCGATCACTGTCCAGTGGTCAACCGACAGAATTCCCTGAGGTGCAATCTCATGCATCATAGTATATGATTGAACGTGGGAAATAATGCAGCGCTTACTCGAGAGGAAATTTCTCATCTGTTTGAAACAAGTAGAAATCTTCGTGAAGCTGCTGCGAAAAGTGGCGTGTGTCAACGAACGTTCGAACGAATTGCGAGAGATTGCGGTCTTTATCGACAAATTCGTAATCGATCAAGCGCAATAACACCTCTCAATGAGATTCTTGAAGGAAAATACCCAGGATACCCAACAGCGCATCTCTCAAAGAGACTAGTCAAAGAAGGTCTGAAAGAATACAAATGCGAAAAGTGTCAAATTGACACATGGAATGGAGAACCAATCTCACTTGAGCTTGATCACATTGATGGATGTTCAACGAATCACATCTTGAACAACTTGAAACTATTGTGTCCCAATTGTCACTCACAAACACCGACGTACCGCAGTAAGAAACTGACATTTGGAAGGTTGGTAGAGAGGCCTATTGCGTCCGCCTTGAAAGCGGAAGGACCCTAACGGGTCCCGGGGGTTCGAATCCCTCACCTTCCTCGGAGAATACATGCCTACTCGAAGAATTGATGACAACGCTGCCAGCGCTTACAAACGCCGCCCTGTTTGCAAACACCCAGAACACAATCCTCCAAGCATGATGGTGTTCACACCAGGTGTCTATGAACATGAATGTCCGGCGTGCGGCGACGTCATCACGTTCATGGTGCCTGAACGCGGTCATCTCTCGATGAGATAGGATTGTTCAAGGTCTAGACATGTTTCAGGACAAAAGAGTCGTCATCTGTATCCCATCGGGACGATACCGCTACATGCGTATCCTTCTCCCGTACTTGCTTGCTGATCGCTTCGCTAGCATCATCGATGAGATTCAACTCTGGGTGAACACGGACGAACCCGCTGACCTAGCGTACTTCGAACGACTCGAGGCGACGTTCCCGAAGGTCAAGCGCATCTTCTCGCCGGGCCCCCTCAAGAAGGAACTCTACGACGCCAGGCGAAAGCACTTCCAGTACAGCAGTTCGATCCACCTTTTCTACGCAGCGTGCGTCGCTCCGAACACGATCTACGTGAAGATGGACGATGACATCTGCTACGTACACGACGAGTTCTTCGAGAACCTCATGCCGGTTGTCATCGAACGAGCGCCCACGAACTTCGCATGCGTCACGAACGTCTTCAACATCCCGCATATCACCAAGATCCTTCAGGATGAAGGCGTCATCGGTGATGTGCTAGGACACTGCACAGGTGACCCGAGGTGCCCGTACGCATGCACAAACGGTGAGTTCGCAGCATACATTCACAGACAATTCCTCGACATTCTCAACGCCGGGAACGTAAAATCTCTGTACTTCGTCAACGCGGAACTTCCGATTCAACACCAGCGCATCGGCGTCATGGCATGGGCAGGAGAGAATTTTGCCCTGTTTGGAGGTAGAGTCGGTCCTAGGGATGAAAGTGATTTGACCAAGGGCATTCCGAGAGCACTAAAACGGCCCTTGTACCTCGTCGGCAATGCACTGGTGTCACACTTCGCATTCTCACACCAACGAGCGGTGCTCGAGGACCAGACTGACATATTGACGAGGTACCTGCGAATCTCGATAGGGTTGAACGGAGACATCGCAGCGTAGTAGAGTAATTATGAAAAGACACGCGGGTGTCGGTCAGTGGTAGATCACCTGCCTTCCAAGCAGGCGCGAAAGCATCGTGGGTTCGAATCCCACCACCCGCTCCAGATGAGTGCCTCACCTACTTCACGTAAAGGAACGATTGGTGAACTAGCTGTGACACAACAGCTCCTCGGTCTTGAATATGATGTTTTTAAAGAGGTCACCGGTTCATCCGAGATTGATCTCGTTGCATACAAAAACTCGAAATTCACGAGAATTCAAGTCAAGACTTCAACGTCTAAGAATGAGCTTGTTGTTTTCGAAGCGTGTAAGCAACACGATCACACTCGACCATACATTGGTGATGAGTTTGATGTGATGGCTCTTTACGTAACCGATCGAAACGTGGTTTTGTACGTTACGTTGAAGAAACTGACAGAGTACACTCGAGGAATGAGTGTTAGATTTGAGAAGTCTACAAAGTATTTCAACACAACGAATTATGCTTCTGATTATCTTGTCTTTCCCAACGATCAGTAACCCTTTGTGGGATGACCATCGGCCCACTCAAAATCCAAACTAGGCAGAAGGTGAAGATCGTTTTTGCGACCGTAGCGTAGTGGCAACGCGTCTGGTTCCCATCCAGGAGGTCACGGGTCCGAACCCCGTCGGTCGCTCAATGAACACCTGCAACGTAATGTGGTACAGTGCTATCCTGAAGAGAGGAGTTTCATCTTCAGGAAGTAGTTTGAATGAAGGAACGCAAGTTGAAAGAGCATTACAGGCGACGTGACACACGTCTAGACAATGAATTTGACGAACGAAGAGATCCGGAGAGCCTTGTGAAAACGTATCCGTCGATCGCATATGCGTCAGAGTGTCACATGCCCATCATCGCGTTCGACAAGCTCGACGGAAGCAACATCCGAGCCGAGTGGACGAGCAAGAAGGGTTGGCACAAGTTTGGCACACGTCATCGCCTCGTAGATGCCACGGATCCTATGTTCGGGCGCGCTCCTGAGCTCGTACTGAACAAGTACGGCGATTCCTTAGCAAAGGCACTCAAAGATGCAAGATATGACCGTGCCATGTGCTTCTTCGAGATGTGGGGACCTAGGTCATTTGCAGGGATGCATGACCCGACTGATGACATCACCGTCACGCTCTTCGATATCGCGCCTTTCAATCAGGGAATCATGATGCCCGGTGCGTACTTGAACCTTGTCGAAAGAGCGGGAATCGATCATGCTCGGGCTCTATACACAGGGCAGGTCACGCCGCAGTTCATTGAGAACGTGCGTACCGGTACGATCATCGGCATGACGTTCGAGGGTGTTGTCTGCAAGGCGTCGAACGACAAGAAGACGAAGATGCCCATCATGTTCAAACAGAAGTCGAAAGCCTGGCTCGACAAGCTCGGTGCCTACTGTGGTGACAACAAGGACCTGTTCAACGCACTCATATGAGGACTGCGGTTCCCATTCTTGGACCGCGGGTCGGTTGCCCGGGCGGGTTTTATACCTCCGCGACGCTCTGATACGGCATAACTGCAGGGTTCGACTCCCTGGCGGTCCACCAAATGAGTTCAACTCCGAGTGAGCAGACGAACAAATCTGCACGTGCTCCGTACTATCGTGACAGGAGCCAATGAAAAAAGTACGTGTCACACTCAAGCCCGGATCTTCAGGTAAGAAGATCTACATGTTCTCGAACTCTGAATCGCTGTACGTCTGGTTGAAGTCGCTCGAGGCAGATGAGCAAGTGGTCATGCCTGACCTTGAGGAGCTTTTGCTCGAGCCCGGAGGTTTCATGGAGGTCGAACTGTTGGGGTTCGAGTATGCGTTCGAGGACAAGGATCGTTTTCACAGGCTTGACGTCGTGAGGATTGGCAAGGCAATGCCATCAAGGAACGCAGCCGGACTCGTTGTCACTGTACACGGTGGCTGGGTCAACTCAGGTCTCCTTCCGTTGAAGAGCTTCTCTGACGCTGACATTGAGATTGTGCCGATCACCGAGGAAGAATCGAAAATTGATTTCGAAACGGTGAAGGATGACATGGACGATGAGGAACCCGACGAGCCCTAGCGCCAGTACGTGTTCGTCACCTCGTGCGTGATGATTCTCACGTTCGGGTGCTTGTGCCTCAGGCAGTTGACTGCTACGTTGTACCGGTGAGAGTCATCAAAGAACTCCACGAGGTCCAGGCCATCGCGCACTATCCTCTCGTCGATCCACTTTGCCTTCAGCTGCGGATCCGAGTTGCCGATTGCAATGATCTCAATCTCATTGTAGCCGATGTTAGAGAGGAATTGCCTGATAGGCTCACCGTTGCCACGCGCTGACATGACTGCTACGCCGCTCGGTCCGTACTTCTCATGCACTGTGCGAAGCACCTTGTTCGTCCACCTGATCGGACGAGGGTTGATCAACCGCTCGAAGTCGCAATAGTCGAGCGTATCACCCTCCTTCCTCTCGTAAAATGCATACTCGTGTGACGTGAGATGATGCGTGATGCCGTTTGCGTCAGTGACATGCACCATTGCGTCCGTCCTAACGAGCGTATCGTCAAAGTCGAACACGCGCAATCTACGAATACCCGGTTCTTCGAGGACGATCTCGCTGATTAACTCCCTCAGGAGCCTCGTCGATGATCCCATGCTAGAATTCTAACCGGTCAAGAACAAGTGTATCAAGAGGCCATGGTGTGTTATGATAGGATCATGGAACTGCTTGTCAAGGAATACCTGCGTCATCACACCTTTCGTGAACTCGAGAAGGAGCACGGTGTCAACGCCCGTCCGAACGTCATGTTCGATAAATTCACATTAAATTATGACATGATCGATGCGAAACCGGGAGATCCGATCTCAGAACAGTGCCGCGGGCTCGTCATCCGGCCCAGACCTTTCTCTGTGCGGGGCAACGATGACTCGTGGAAGGATCACACGGTTGGAGACGTTGAGGTCCTCGCATGGCCGATGAATCGCTTCTACAACTACGGCGATACGCACGCTGCGGACGTCAACTGGACCGACAAGGAACTTCGCGTCTATGAGAAGGTCGACGGCACGTGCATCATCTTGTACTGGGACCCGCTGCACGACAGGTGGTACGCCGGCACGCGATCCGTGCCAGAAGCGGACCTGCCCATCGTCAAGGATCATCTTGAGATTGGCAACATGACGTTCGCAGAGCTGTTCCTCCGCGCACTCGTCGAGACTCGTGAGGAACTCGAGATGGAGAAGGTTGTATGGCCCGTCCATGGGATTGACAATGTCATCCATCTCAACAAGGAACTGACGTACGTCTTCGAGCTCGTTTCCCCGTACAACCAGGTCGTCGTGGTCTATCCTCAGCCTCGTGTGTACCTTCTCGCTGTGCGTCATACCGCGACGGGCAAAGAAGAGCCCATCGAGAAGGTCAGGCTTCAGTGGGTACGCCGTCCCAAGACGTGGCCCATCAGGGACGTAGTCACGCTCTCAGCGTTCGTCGACAATGCGTCACCTTCAGAGCTCGAGGGTGCTGTCGCATGTGATTCGCACTTCCGACGCATGAAGGTCAAGAACAAGACGTACGTGCTCGCACACCGTTCGAAGGACACTGTGACGTCCTCGGTGCGTAACGCTCTAGAGTGCGTGATCCTAGAGAAGGTCGACGACATCGTGCCCCTCGTTCCCAAGGAGGTCGGCGACCGGTTGCTTCGCATGCAGTACGAGTTCGGCAAGTACTGCAAGGAAATCGACGCTCGTGTCGCGGAATTTCGCAAGGAGGCTGACGGCTCACGCAAGCACTACGCGTCGTTGGTCAACCTCTCGGGTGATTGGGGGGCGCCGTACTTCAACATGTGGGAGAACAAGGCCAAGAGCGCACGAGAGTGGTTCAAATCCAACTGTGAGAAGAACAAGCTGTCACCCGGGTCACTCGACACAATTATCGAGCGGCTGACCTTGTAGCCAATAATGGCGGCCCACGAGTTATTTCGTGGGCCGCTCGTGGGCCGTAGGTTTGGCCGACAAGGCCGGTCGGGTGACAGTTGCAGGTGTCCGGGATACTTAATACGAGAGGTGTCAGATGTTCATCATGATTGATCTTATGGGTGACGAGAATGATGTCATCATGGTACCTGCAACGCCTGAGAAGGTTGGGCCCACGGAGGATGAACGTATCGCGTGGGAGGAGGAGCTCATGAGGCGAGCTCTCATGCTTCAGATCGTTCCCGTTGAACGTTAGAACGTCAAGGCCGGGTACAGTGCAATTGCGTATGTCTTGACTGCCCTATCAAGGGTTTGAATCGGCGTTTCACCCGCGAGCGCCGCAGTTGCCATGAGCGTTGCGATGTGCGTATCAACAGTTGACATCTTTCCTGCAATGACGCCCTGAGCAGTACCTTTGGGAACAGCAACGCTCGACACGGGACCTCCTGGGACGACCTGAGGTCCAACGACGGCCCCGGCGCTAGAGTACCAGTGAATGTCAACGTGTCGGATTTTTCCGTTGTACATGTTGAGAGAGTAGTCCCAAGTTGACACGGTGATGTTCCATGCGGTTGATACGTAAGGTGTTGAGAGCGTGAATCTTCCGGCCATTTCAGTTTACCTCTGCGGTGACTTTGAATTGAAGCGCGATGACCGACGAAGTGCCAATCAACGTACCTGACGTTGTTTGTAAGTACACGACCGTGCCGGCCGCACTCAAGGTGAAGACCAGGTCTGCCATTGAAGTGCTAGCTGCGTTTGCAATTGGCACAAGTGTTGTAGTGGTTCCCAACTGTGTTACAGCGCCACCGATGCTTGTGAAAGTAGCTGAGAATTTACCATAGCACGAATCACCGAGCACATCCGATGCAGTTCCATCGCTGTAGCTAATCTTAGCTGTCATGTCTACGGTTAGAGTTGTCGTAGTACCGTTCCCAGTGTCCGGAAGAGTGACTGAGTCAGTCAATAGAGCGTTGGGACCAACGATTGCTTCTCCGATCCTAATGATTAGTTCGCTCTGTTGCTGTGAAATCCACGCATTTCCAGGTGAATACGGGTCAGGATAGAAGACCTCCGGGACGATCGTCTGTGACCCTCCCGTCTGTGTCTGGCCCATCCAACCCACAAGAAAGTAGGGTGAAGTTGACAAAGGACTATGTTGCCAGACGAGCGTGTCAGTGGGATAGTACGGAAAAACATCTGTGTTCCCAGCACCGGTGTTTGGGTAAGAAATATAGCTAGCAGCGTTGTCCTGAGGATTAAGCATGCATCCGTACATTGGGATGTACGGCATTGTTGTGTATGCATAACGATTCATCCCGCCAAGAGATGAAACGTACCTCGCCATCGGCCCACCATGCGGATAGACACCACCCACGGTTTTGATCACCGATAGGTCATACTCGCCGTTCGGACACTCAAACGAGGAAAACATGTTCGTTCCGTCTGAGTACACGAGCGTGGGATTAAGAGTGTTGAAGGTCGTACCATCGCCAGGATAACTTCCGGTCATGAACACTGCTACGTCAGAAGACGGCAACGTTGACGACATCACTGTGATGAAAGGTGTCCCTGTTGGCATGTAATACTGAACGCCAGAGAAACTATTGTCGCTGCCTGATACGATCACAGTACTGGGAATTACGTCTGTTGGCCCATCGTACGGTACATACTGATAGTAGCCGGTCAGATTAACGTAAGTTGTCCACGAGCCTGACGAACCACCACCCGTATTCCCGATCGTCAACAACCCACCAGGACCTCCGTCGGTGAGCGAAATTCCTGCTCCTGCTGCCAACGTTCTTTCATTCGCTAGTGAACCTGTTGTCGAAAATACGACGTAGCTAGCGTACGGGTCAACACCGGAACCTCCTCCACCCCCACCTCCGCTGCCAGTAGCTGCAGAGATAGTCCATTGCCCTGCAGGATTTGCGGAGAGCGTGACGTTCGTGCCTGGAAGCAGGAATGGATTTCCTGCAGAGACCTGCGTCAGGCTTCCTGTAAGACCTGTCGTTGACCTGATCGAACTTGTTGTGAAGAGTTGACCTGCTCCCGTATCCTGCAACGTTCCCGTGACAAGCAGTACGAACGCATTGCCAGATCCATTGTCGATCGTTTGAACAGACCCTCTGCCAACAAGCGATCTTTCATTTGGATTTTCACCGTCTGGATTGGTCACGACGTACGATGAATATGCATTCGCACCGACTGAGCTAGAGACTGTGAGCATTGAGCCGGCGATCGATGCGTGTGTTCCGCCTTGAGAGACAACGCCTAGCACTCCCACTGTGCCCGAGACCGTCAGTGCTGACCCTGCGATCGACGCAACTAGTCCTCCTTGTGGGATTACGCTGAGCACACCCACTGACGAAGATACCGTGAGCGCAGTTCCCGTGATTGATGCGGATGTTCCACCTTGCGAAACCACACTCAATACGCCTGCAGATCCAGAGACAGTCAAGGCCGTGCCAGTGATTGACGCAGCAATTCCGCCTTGTGGAACTACGCTCAAGACTCCCGCAGAAGATGACACAGTGAACGTTGTTCCACCACCGTTAGTGACTGACGTACCTCCTTGTCCACTGACCGACACAATAGAGCTCGAGACAGTCAACGCAGTTCCAGTGATTGACGCGGAAGTTCCACCATGCGGTACAACGCTCAACACACCCGCAGAACCAGAGACGGTGAGCGTTGATCCGGCAATCGACGCAGCGAGTCCCCCTTGCGGGATGACGCTCAGCACGCCGACTGAAGAAGAAACCGTGAAGATCGATCCGATGTTTGAAACGCTCGTCCCTCCGGAGCCTGTGACGTTTGTGACAGTGGGCGTGCCGCCCGAGCCGCTGACAACGATCTGACCCAATGAATTCGTAAGGACGGTGATGTTACCCATTCCCACAAGAAATGGATTTCCATTGGAAAGTTGAGTGATGCTGCCGGTCAAGCCCTGGGCGAAGATGCCCGAGCCTGAGGAGTACATGTCGCCGCCGAGCGCAAATACCTGCCTTCCTGATGCATTTGGCCCTAGGCCTTGTGTACCTGAGACGTAGTGAAAGATGTCAGTTCCAAACGCTGAGGCGTACTGTCCCTGGGAATCAAACGCGACTGATGACGTGGCATATGCCTGATTTCCACCGTCAACGAGGGGAGACTTGGGTCCAGCAGGGCCTTGTGGTCCTTGCGATCCAATCACCTGTATGACGGCATTGTAGCTCACTGTTCTTCCTTCACGTTAGCGTGTTTCATACGTATCCACTGTCAGAACGTTGTGATGATGACAGGAGGGCCAACCGATCCAACAGACGACGGCGCCCCAGTTGCGTCACCAGTCGTGTTCACCCAATGACTGTAACCGTTTGCTGCTGCAGTGTCAGTCCTGCGCATTGAGTAATACGTGACAGTGCCCCCTGACGATGGTGGGAATGGTAGTGGTCCAGTGTTTGCCTGCGTTGCACCTGAAGTTCCTGACTTTCCACCGAACAGTCCGTTCGATTTTCCATAACGATTTAAAGCATCTTTCAACGTCGAAAGGCGGAAATAGTGATGTCCACCGGCTGATTGCGTTGAGCCTGAACCAGCTGGCGTCACGCTCGAACTGGATAGATTTCCGTCTTTTGATGCGCGGACCGGTACATCCTTCACTGTGCCATACTCGTGGTACGCATTTCCTCGTGAACCAAAGGGATAACCTGTCTGACCACACGGCGAATTGCCTATGTTCTCCGTCTGACGGCATTGTGACTTTCCATAATCAGTCATCAATTTCTCCGATCAGAACGTAGGAACTGTCGCGCCATCCCATGGACCCACAACGAACTGTGCGTTCCCAGAGTTTGAGAGACTGATCCACTTCATGCTGTCAAACGTCTGGTTAGAGAATGTACCTTGTGAAAGCATCATCCACCTAGGAGTTCCTTTTCGCATGCGAGGATAGCCGGCTGTTCCTCCGATGTACAGCCATATCGGCTCTCGTACGTTTGTCGGCGTGAATGCAGTTGCAACTTGATCTGGAATGCCACCATTGGAAGTTCCCATGATGTAAGTTCCTTGATACGGATCGTACAGGTACGCCATTTGCAACCCATAAAAGTTGTCACCTTGTCCCATGCCACGACGACGAAACCCGCGCCATTGAGAATAGCTTGACCATATCACGTTCGGTAGCGAGTAATTGTCAGCATTATTTATGTTAGTTGTGCCGCATGCAGTGGCTACTGCGGTGGCCGGTGTGTAACTCGACATCACCTGACAAGCATACGGATCGACATCTCCGTCCTCTTGATTGTCTAGACGTTGGCATGCCATTCCGAGGTACGCAGATGGGTTGCCCGAGTAGTATGCAGACTGCAAGTAGATCCACGATCCGTCTTGCGATATTCCTTGTTGCTCTATGTTGTTCGCAACGAGCGTATGCGCACGAGCACCCCATTCACTACCAACGTTAGAGCAACCTGTCCAATAACCATACGTGGAGGTTCCGTACGTCGTTGCAGCATAGTATGTTGGAACGCCCGTTCCAGTCCAGCCTATCATGACCATGGTGCCATAGCGCGGCAATGCATTTAGCAATGAACCAGCATTCTGATAGAAACTTCCGCCCGGGGCGACGATGTGACTTATGCACCCCCACGACTGTGTAAGCGTATTCGCCATCGTAGAGAACCTACCGGTGACAGGCGTCGTAGCGCTTTCAGTCAATGGGTTTTGATCGATGCACTGGTAGTAGACGTTTCCCGTCGAGGATGAAAATTTCTGAATCATCATCTCGCGGACGTACACTACAGGTGGACCTGCCGTTGTTGTGACCGTCGCACCAGAAATTCCGCCCGTCACAGTGTCAGTGCCGGAATTATTCCATCCGTACAGGCAGCCTGACCAACCGCTCGACCCGGTGCCAACAACCCTCGGCGCGATCACCAAGTAGCCCTGACCACCTCCCGTGGGATCATAGTTGTAACCTAGAAGTTCACCTTGCGCGCCCGTCGAGGATTGGACAACATTCTCACCACGAATTAGCACGCCCGTCGAAGTGTTGTTACCGATGGGGACCTTGATCGTCGACGGTCCCTGAAGAATAATCCATGATCCGCTGCAGCCGTTACCCCACCAGTTCGAACTGTATGTTTGTTGAAGAGGATCAGTTTCAACCCACTGCAATGACGTATTGCTGTCGCTTGCAGTGCACCCTGGCCCATAGAGTAACACGTTGTTGCTTGAGACGTACTGAGCGATTGTGAACGTGTTGCTGTTCGTGAGCGTGTTCGTAGCGTTGAGAATTGTGATCCTCTTGCCAACATCAGACGCTGTGAATCCTGTGAACGTTGAGGTGGTGAAATTGATGAGGGTCGACTGACCGGTTCCCGAAGGACTCAGCGTTGAGAATGCGCCAAGTGTCCCATCTGCGCCGCCATACTGCTCAACGACAGTCAACGATGAATTTCCCGTCTCTGGGATCAATTGTGGCGCATATATGACGACGGATGTTCCGGCAGAATTTGCAGAAACGATACGATAGCTTCCATTGTTTGAAAAAAGCGTTGCGCCGCCGCTATACAATTGCGTTGAACCCGTGATGGTGACGTACCTGCCGGGTGATGCAGTCTGTGAGAAGCCTGTCACGCCTGTGATGGTGACATATCCCATGATGCCTGAATTCTGAACGTAACCGTACGTACCGTTGTACGGACCTCCTGGTACGATCGTGACGCCTGTCCCAGACCCAGAACCGTGTGTACCCGACACGTTCTGGATGTTCACTGCACCTCCAACGCCCCACAGGTCAAGCGCTGCATCCTTCACGAGTGTCAGCGCAATCGAACCATTGTTTGAGTCGGTAGACGCACCCGAAGGATTGTACACTTGAATGGTATTGAACGTTGGTTGCGCAATGATCAGGTACGTTCCATTGATCGTTCCGGACGAGTTCGCAGCACCAGAGATCGTCACGTTTTGTCCAACACACGATGCGTTGAACCCATTCGATACCAGGTAGCCGTACTTCCCTGAACCTGTAGTTCCCGTGTATGAAGTGTTGAGTGTGATCGAGCTTGAGGTCACTGCCGTGACAGTGTAGTACGTGTTCAACTGTGAACTGAACATGATCTGATCGCCGACGTTGATCCACCCAATCGTGTTGACTGATGTCGTGACTGATGATGACGCCGCCAGCGTGAATGTGCACGGGCCGCCAGAGTTTGGGCCGCCGATACATGACAACCTTGAGAAGATGTACGTACCGGTCGTACCTCCGAAGTTTGTCGTTAGTGGAATCGTCGTAGTTCCGTTTTCATTCGTTGAGCAGACGTAGAACGTCGTTGAACCAGGATTTCTTGTTGACGTGCTAGGAACGAACGTAAAAATATCGCCTGCGCTACATGCAGTATTGGTTGGTATCCCAGTAACGTTTGGGCTACCGTTGGTGCACGTGCAAGTATTTGGCTGTGGTACTCCACAGAACGGTATCGCAGGTATCGTGAGTGTCATCAATGACGATGAATACGCAGTGACGCTAGCGCCTGTGTACTGTTGCGCGGCGTTCACGGTGCTCGATATCGATCCGCCGTATACGTTCTGAGAATAGTAGCTCGTTTCGTAATAGTTGTACCACCACGTCGTGTTTGTCAGCGCCAGGCTGCTTGCTTTGTATTGCCACCCAGCAGCGAGCATCGTCCGCGTCAACTTCCAGATTGCGTGGAACAATTCACCATTGTTTTGTTCGACAAGGTTGACTGTTGCTGCGTTTGCCATGATTCTCTATCTCTCAAGTATCAAAACATGGGAGTTGTCGTTCCATCCCATGGACCAACTACGAACGTAGTGTAGGGTGACGATGAAAGTGCAACCCACAATTTGGAATCAAACGTTGTGTGTACACCCGTGTTTGATTGTATGATCTGCATCCAACGAGGAGTTCCTTTTCGCATGCGTCCGGACGCTAGCTGCGCAGTGAAAGGTGTCAGCCACAACCAGAACACGTCTCTAACACTTGTCGTTGCAATGTTCGAACCTATCTGATCTGGATTCCCACTGTTTGAGTTCTCTGTGAGCCATGAAGCATTTGCGTAATCGTACAATAACGCAACACTGAAGTAGTTGAATGTCTCGCTTGACAATCCACGCCGGCGAAATCCCTTGAACCCATGATATCCTGTGTTGTTGAACCATGCGTTCACGGCGTTCATGTTGTCAGTTTGCGATCCGACGTTTGTATTTCCTACATCTGCTGTACGACTCGCGGTGCTGCTGATCGCTGAAAGGCCATGTAACTGATGAACATACGGATCTAGATCGCCGTCTTCTTGGTTGTCCATCCTAAGATATGACAGGCATTGGTAGCCTGCACTATTGCATGATTGCAGGTACAACCACGTTCCGTCCGCAGAAACTCCCTGTTGTTCAACACAGTTCGCAGCAATGAGGTGCGCTTTTCCCGGATTTGTTGGCGTCTGCGTCCCTGGCCACAATGCAGCGCTCGTACCTCCGGCGCCTGATCCACCCGTTCCTATGACTACGTAGGTACCCGTCCATGCAGACGCAAAACCTCCTGTGACAGGCGATCCACCGGTTGCACCACCAGGTGGGATCAATGACGTTGCATACGACAATGTCGACATCGTTGAAAAACGACCGGTCGTTGAAGTTGTGTTGCTTTCACCCGCAGCGTTCTGATCAACACGTTGGTGATAGATGTGTCCTGTCGTTGCGCTGCCTTTCCAGATGATCATCTCGGAGACGTATGCTACTGGAGGTCCGGACGTTGACGTCACGGTTGCGCCTGACCAACCTCCTGTGATCGTGTCAGTGCCAGAGATGTTCCAACCATACAACGCGATTGAACCAGCAGACGCACCAGTTCCAACAGTTCTTGGAGCAATGACGAGATATCCCGTGCCTCCAGAAGAGTCGGTGACAATTCCCAACATCTCACCTTGAGCACCGGTGCCTGTCTGAATGACGTTTTCACCACGTACGAACGACCCTGTGGGAAGGTTCGTACCGATCGGGATCTTCAAGATCGTAGGGCCTTGAAGGTTGATCCATGCGCCTACCCCTGAGCTGCCGGCAAAGTATGCAGGGTACAGCATAGCATTGGGATCAACTTCGACCCATTGAATTCCGACGCCGTTCTGCGCATCGCTTGCAACTGCATTTGGGTTGTAGATGAGGCAACTGGATGACGACAACACAGTCACGATCAGGAACGTGCCATTGTTAGCACCAGACGAAGCGTTGATGATCGTGATCACTCGACCAACGTCGGCACTCGACAGGCCGCTTAGGCCCGTGACTGTCATGAGGGTCGACTGACCATTTCCTCCACTTGTCGTGACAGTCGAGAATGACGTTATCTGAGCGCTAGCTCCTCCAAATTGTTCAACGACAGCCAGCGCGGAATTTCCAGTTTCTGCAACCATGCCGGGAGCGTACACTGTGACTGTAGTTCCTGTCTGTGCAGTGATTCGATACGATCCGTTGTTTGTGCCTATGACGCTCGTGCCTGAGATTGTTGCGCCACCTTGCGAAGTTGAACCTGTGATCGTGAGATAGTCTCCCACAGAGTAACTGTTCGCGCTCGTGATGCCTGAAATTACTGCGAGACCTGTGCTAGCGCTAGCGGCTGCGATCGAAATTCCTGAACCGGAGTTCGATATGCGTCCTGCAGATGTCAAATTCACTGCGCCGCCGACGGCCCACTGGTCAGTGGCTTCATTCGCAGACGTGTCTTTGACACCGGACGTTTGTCCGTTACCCGATGACTTGTACCTCCAGCCGGCCGAGATGAGCGTACGGCTCAACTTCCACATCGCGCAGAAGTACTCTGACGATGAGCCAGAAGTGTTGAGGATGCTAAAGTTTGGATCGCAAGCGTTTGCCATGTGTTTTCAGAATATGGGGGCGCCGTTGCTAGTGCCACCATCGAATAGACCCACAGTGAATGATGCGTTTGAAGTCGGTGATAGAACTACCCATTCAGCACTGTCGAACGTAGAATTGACTGCCATTGCCGTGCCGTTTGTCTGATAGGACTCGACCAACTGTAACCAACGGGGTGTGCCCTTTCGCATACGACCTGACGCGAGATTGTTGGGAAATGGTGTCAAGTACAACCAAAATGGCTCACGCACCCACGTTGATGTCACTGCATGACTCACCGTGTCAGGATTTGACGTGTTTGTCGTTATCGGATAATTTGATGATGCATAATCTCTGAGGATAGCAACGCTGAAATTATTGAACGTTTCGCCAAGCAAACCTCTTCGACGGAATCCTGTGAATCCATGCGAGGCTGTGGAGTTATTCCACGCTGCTGCAGTGTTCATGTTGTCTGTCGTGCTCCCCGACCCACTGGTTGCATTCGTACTGATGATTCTTGTTGCAGCACCGTTCAATGAACCGTTATAATGTGCTTGGTGCACGTACGGATCAAGATCACCGTCTTCCTGATTGTCTAGTCGTAGATATGACAAGCACTGGTAGCCCGTCGATGGAACGCCCTGAAGGTAGAGCCATGTTCCATCGGCGGAAATTCCTTGTTGTTCAACGCAGTTCGCAACTAGCAATTGTGCCTTGCCAGTTCCAGGCGAGATGTTTATGCACCCGGGCCAATACGCCCACGCATTGTTTACAGGCGCGCTTCCAAACGGCGTACCCTGACCGCAGTATCCCATGACGCAGTACGTCCCGACCCAATTATTCGAAAATCCATTTAGCGTTGGGTTGTTCGAACCACCGGATCCTCCCGGCGCCATGTTTCCTGTCATCTGTGGAAGCGTGTTCGCCATTGTCGATAGACGACCCGTGTTCGGTGTGATTGCACTCTCGGTTGATGAATTCTGATCGATACACTGGTGCCAGATGATGCCAGAGTTGTTGTAGTTCTTCCAGATGACAGTTTCACGTACGTATGCGATTGGAACGCTTGAAGCAGGAGTGTTGACCGTTGCACCTGACCAACTTCCGGTGACTGTGTCAACATTCGCTGTGTTATTCCACCCATATGTTGCGACTGGACTAGCGTAACTTCCTGTGCCAACAACACGAGGAGCGATGACTAGGAAACCGGCGCCACCTGTAGCGTCCTGCACGATTCCCAAAAGCTCACCTTGCGCGCCTGAACTCGTTTGCGTGACGTTCTCACCACGAATGAAAGTGCCAGAAGGTACATTCGTACCGATAGGGATCTTCATGATCGTAGGACCTTGTAGGTCGATCCATGCGCTGCCTCCGGTAGTGCTCTGGATGTAGAGTGGGTATGTCTGGCTCAACGTGCTGTACTCGACCCATTGAATGCTGCCGTTGTGAGCATCGCTTGCAGTGGCGTTCGGGTTGTAGATGAGGCAACTCGATGATGATAGCACTGACACAATCAAAAATGAGCCGATGTTGCTTACGCTGGTCGGGTTGATAAGCGTGATGAAACGTCCGACGTCTGATGATGACAGTCCGCTGAGGCCGGTCAACGTCATGAGTGTTGACTGACCACTTGTTGTCGACGAGAATGATGTGATGCTAGCTCCGGCGCCGCCGTATTGCTCGACAACATTTAGCGATGCATTACCTGTCTCTGCAACCATCCCAGGCGCGTACACCGTGCATGACGTACCGGCGGTTGACACCGCAACGATGCGCCAGGAGCCGTTATTTGTTCCTGTTGAGTTGTTTGGACCGCCGGTTGCACTTGAACCCGTGATCGTCAGATAGTCACCCACGGATGCCTGTGTGGCGCCTGTGATGCCCGTGACAACTGACAATCCCGACGTACCGGTACCCGCAGCTGCTAATCCGACGCCTGCACCAGAGTTTGATATACGTCCAGCGTTGCTAAGATTGACTGCACCGCCGGCGCCCCATTGATCACCTGCAGCATCAAGGATGCATGCCCAGTTAATCGATCCGTTGTTTGAGTCTGTAGACGCCCCAGCGGCATTGTACACAGTGAATGAATTTGCAGTTGTGCTGATCCCTGTGATTCGCCATGTACCGTTGATCGTTCCGGATGAATTTGCCGCGCCTGACAACGTGACGTACTGCCCGATCATTCCTGCGTTCAACGTTGACGTGACAACTGCGTACTTTCCTGAACCAGTCGACCCCGTGTATGAGCTGCTCAACGTGACTGTAGATGATGTCACTGCAGTGACAGTGTACGTTGTGCCGGGTTGCGGACTGAACACGATCTGCTCGCCAGGCGTAACAATGCCTACCCATGAACTTGACGTTGTGACAGACGTTGACCCCGATAGGGTGACTGTTCCAGGTAGCGCAAACAGGTATGATGCTGCAACGCTAGACTGCGTTGTGCCGGTGAAGTTCGTTGCTAATGTTAGTGTATTTGTGTTTGAGATCGCAGCTGAGTTGAAGTACAATGTTGAAGGTTGAGACGACGTGTTGAACACGAATGCGCCGCCCACAGGAAGCGTTTGGTTCGCAGAGAAACTGATAGTTGTCGAACCGTTCGTGACAGATATCGTGCCTTGTATGTTCCCTGTACCGGTATAGTTGTTCGGCACTGTGATCGTCATGATGTTTGACGAGAACGCAACAACGCTGGCACCGCCGCCACTTCGTGCGCAATTAAATGATGATGCGATGTATGCGCCTCCTGTGCCCGACGTGCCAGTTCCGTACAAGTTCTGTCCGTTACCGCTGCCCTTGTACCTCCAACCTGCAGACAACATCGTGCGCGTCAGCTTCCAGATGGCACTGAACATGTCATTCGAAGAGAAAAGAGGGTAGTTCGTGGTGACAGCGTTAGCCATTCGTCATCCTCAAGCGTAGTACACGATCAACCGTGCGTTCGAGCACGTTGATGCATCAGTAGTCGTCGAACCTCCAACCATCTCAACCTGAACCTCATACATTCCTGGTGAACTCGTCTGAATGCTTCCTGTCGCCGTTCCAAGAGGTATGACAGGACTAATCACATCATACGGTAGAACCTGCGATGGAGCTCCTGAATTGTCCATGGAGCTACTTGTGATCACAGCTAGGTTTCTTACATCGTATAGCTGAACCTTCGTCTTTGTCGCACCAGCTGTGTTCTGAAGCGTTGCGATGAACTTCATGTAACGATTGAGAGATCCCATCGTGGCTGGGAACTGTGTGGTGTCGATCGACCTCGCCCCTGCGACGAAGAACGCTGAATTGCTCTCTGTCGTCTGATCACCCGCAATGAACACAATCTCCTGTTGAAAGTACGGAACGAATACTGTTGCAACGCCCGCGACGTCTGACACAGCCACGCCGCTCCCGGTGAAGTTCATTATTGAATGAGGGTTGTTGATGAGCGATGAACCGGTCAATTCAACATTAATTCCCAATGAACTGCTGATGATCAGGCTGCCGAGCGGCCCTCCATCATTGATCGTGATGTTCGAGCCCGCAGTGAGCAATCGAGAGTTCGTGAGCGATGGGTCGCTGGACGCAAGGATGTATGATGCATATGCATCGGCACCACCTGACGATCCACTTGTGATTGCAGATGGCCTGAACGGTAGCACAAGGCCAGCAGTCGTCGAAATCGCAAAGAACAACGGATTTGAGAAGCTTGTCGTCGCCGTAGGAGCAGTCGTAGTCAACAACCCGGGCGTTGCATCGCTGACAAAATAGTACTGTCCGGACTAAAGACCTGACAATCCTGTCACCTCACCGACCTGATACAGGATGAAGTTGTTCGCGTCAACGTACTGAACGACACCGATACCCAACGTGTTTGCGTTGTTTGCTTCAGCTAGCGCCCACGACGAGCCCGTGTAGTACACTGCCTGACCGGTCGTGAACCCGTGTGAAGCTTGATAGACTGCGAGCGAAGTTCCTCCGCCTCCCGTGGAAGAGATGATGATCTGTCCAAGTGACCCTGTAGAAACGGTGGTGTTGCCTGTTCCTACGATGAATGGATTGCCTCCAACGAGCTGCGTGAGGCTTCCCGTGAATCCTGACGTTGCAGTGATGATGGGCGCCTGCAATGAACTTGTCGTGCTGAGTAACGTACCGTTATCATTGAGTGTTCCGGTGACGAGCATGATGTACGCTGATCCAGCGCCGCCGTCGAAAGATTGTAGTGATCCGTGCGTCACCAAACGTCGCTCGTTCGGATTCTGCGTGTCAACTGCAAGAACGAGGTATGATGAGGATACGTTTGCGTAGATCGAACTTGACACGCTAAGCGTCAGGTCACCACCAGGACCGTGATCAACGTACGTGATTCCATTGCCTTGCACGAGGCGTCGTTCGTTGGGATTACGCCCGTCAATTCCGAGCACGATGTACGATGATGATGGGTATGCGCCGATCGAGCTCGAGATGGTGACAGTACCACCAGGACCGGTATCGATGAGCGTGCTTCCTCCTGTCGCTAGCAACCCACGCTCGTTCGGATTCTCACCGTCAGGTTGCATGACGACGAATGACGCGCTGACGTTTGCGTAGATTGAACTCGATCCGATAGTTCCATTGACGGTGATCGTTCCACCGGGACCGCTATCAACAAACGTGATGCCGGCGCCTGCTGTCAACACACGTTCATTGGGATTTCTCGTGTCAGCTCCGACGACGACGTACGACGCAGATGCATACGATCCGATAGAACTTGAGATCGCAAAGTAGCTGAATGGACCACCATCGATCACGGATATTCCGCCTTGACCTACAACGTAACGTGATTCGACGTTATTCAGATCAGGCGAAACCTGCAGGTACGTAGCGTATGCATCAGCGTATGTCGTGCCAGATATCACGCCGGTATTTGTGATCGTGAGGTTACCACCTGCATCCGCGATCGAGATGCCCGATCCTGCAGTGATCTTCCTCTCATTTGGGTTCTCACCGTCAGCGTTGACAACGACATACTGTGCGTACTTGTTTGCACCAACCGAACTAGACACAGTGAAAGCCGTACCTGATGGCGTTACTGTTGAACCGCCAGAACCGTACACAGCTGTGACGTTTGAGTTCGAACCGCTGACAACGACAGTGCCACCGGACGCAGTGAACACATTGATTGAACCGGCACCGACAACGTTGAGTGCAAAGATCCAGTTATTCCCCGGGCCATTGTCAGCGAACACTATGCCGTCTCCGGCCGTGAGCTTCCTTTCATTCGGATTCTCACCATTGAATGCTGCGACGATGTAATTGCCGTACTTGTCTGCGCCTATTGAACTTGACACAGTATAGTTGCCAAACGCATCGTTAGACGCTGTTGAACCGCCGATACCCGACAGACTCGTGAACAGTGATGACGCACCCGCCGTGCCAGATAGGATCACCTGACCCAAGCTGTTCGTGGAGATCACGATGGTGCCAAGACCCACCATGTAAATCTGGCCATTTGTGAGGTGTGTAAGCGATCCTGTCAACCCACCTAGCGCAGTTAGAGAACCTGAAGTTGCGAGATCGCCTGAGATATGTTCTGCACCGAACACATGCATCGATCCCGTTGTCGTGAAAGCGCCTGAAACGAATAGATCGCCACCAAATACAGCAACCTTCCTGTTGGGTTGCCCGGCTGGGACGTTCTGCGTGCCAGAAACGAAGAACCACACGTCAGTGCCAATTTGAGACGCCGTTCGACCCTGTTGATCAACTGACACGCTTGACGTTGCGTATAATCCTGCACCTGTGTCAGTCCATATTCCAAACGCATTTTCGCTGATACTACTGGACGCAATGATCGTCAGTGAACCACCGGGTCCGCCGTCGATGAACTGAATGCCAGAACCGGCAACTAACAGCCTTGAATTCAACGCCCGGAAGGACGATGACATTAGCAAGTATGATGCATGATCATCAGCGTAAAGGCTCGATGACACGTTGTAGAATCCGCCAACCTCGGTCACCAGCGTTCCACCGGAGCCTGAGATGTTGAATGCGCCCTCGCTACCGGTCATGATGATCTGACCGAGGCTATTGGTGCTGACGGTGATCGTACCGGTCGCGATGATGTACGCTACACCTGGAGAGACCTGTTGCAGGCTCCCTATGAATATGGGTGACGTGACAGTTGACGTCGCAGTGATCGTCGGTGCCTTGACCGGTCCGGAGAACGTGCTTCCTGATAACGTCGCAACAACAGTATTGTCGATCATCAACTCGGCGACCTGACTGCCGAATCGATTTACGTTTGTGTTGCTGCCGCTCCTCGCAAGGATACCTCCGCCGTAAAGAGTCTCGATGAACTGATACGCTCCACCAGGCAATTGAAGACCCTGGTTCGATACGAACACCTCGTTGACGAGGCTGGACGATACGTACGTGACATATACGAATTCGCCCAAGAATGGCTGCGGCGGCGCGCCAGCAGGAAGCGTGGATCCAAAACTGACAAGACCGCTTGGCCAGCAGTGAGAATCGTTGGCAGGCTCTGCCCAACCGCCACCGTTCGATGTTGCATTTGCCGTGAGGGTCACGTGTGCCCCTCCACGGATCGGAATTGTCTTTGTGTAATTGATCGAAAAGAGTGCAGTAGTAAATTCAGGTTGATTCCCGATCCAGGATGGCTCGGCATTCAGGCAATATCGTGCAGGAGGATCAGAGACGTCAAGTATGAACTGAACCTCATTACCTTGAGGCGTTCCGTTGACCATCCAGAATTGACCATCCCATGTACCAGCTGCAGCTGCGCCCCATTCTCCGTTGATGGGTGAATCCCATGGGCACGGCGCCACAGCACCCCTGAATTGCAATGTGACAGCGTACAGGCTGCCTGACATGCCTCCCATCGTTGCGATGTCTGCAGAGCCGCTAGGACAGATGAACGTATAGACGCCATCAAGTCCGTAATTTGGACCAGGGACGCCTGGCAGCTCGACGAGGAGCCCGTCTAATGCTTGCCCGGCCTCGAATGGAGATACCAACGACCAGACGATTTGATTTCCTGGGCCATTGTCAGTGATCTGGATGCCAGACTGTGCCACAGCCGCAACATAGCGTGAGGTGGGTGAATCACCGTTGCTCGCACTAGCCATCAGGTAGGATGATGACGGATTAGCGTAGATCGAGCTCGAGATTGTGACGATGTTTGAGACTATCTCAGCCGTTGTTCCGCCTTCGCCAACAACGTTATTGATACCTCCATGCGCACCGGTTGCAAGTGTCCTCCATTGTCCATTCAACCAACACAGTACGAGAGAACTGTAGTTGAACTCAAGGATCGAGACGTTTGAGTTGTCGATCGTTTGCCCGGGCAACGCAGGGTAAACGTAGATCGGGACGGTCTGTGACGTCCCGGTCATATCCATGACGTAGTGCACCTGCCCCTGCCGAGGATTTGCTGGCAACGTCACGGTAATCTGACCATTGACGGGCACAACGTCAAGGTTGATGCCTATGATCGTGTCGTTGTTGGACGTGAGGATCACGCCCTTGTTGACGTTGTCAGTGAAGTACTGCGTCGTGTTGAACGATATGCGGCCAGTCAGCATCAGTTCAGCAGGGTTGCCGACCATGCCGATCTGCGTGTCGCCCGGGATCGCAACACGCGTGATCTTCCCCGTGTTCGTGTCATTGACGTAGACAAAGAACGAGCTGAGCGCTTCTGTCAGAGTCCCTGTCGGTGTTTTCTGTGCCATCTCGCGTCAACGCTCGCTATTCAGTACTTACGGACATCGAGCCGTTCTCCTCCTCTAGGATGTGATCACAGTGCGACGTTACCGAATATGTCCTTGTTGAACGAGATGATGCGTTTGTTGAGCGTCTGAACGTTGATGGGCGTACGACTCGTGATGACACCATCGAAAAACGGCAACGATGACGTGCACTCAAAGTGTTGATTGTTCGACCATGTGTTCGACGGATTCGTCAAGCGACCGTCTGGACTGATGAACTTGACATTCACGCACGCGTCCTTCACGCCTTGCACGAAGTCAGGATCATCAGGAGCATTCTCTGGAGATTCATAGTACTTCGTGTCTAGACGTTGCTCGAGCATGTCCCTGAATTGTCCGAACTTTCCACGACGCCAGTAGCACTTGCTGAACGTAGGGATTCCACTATAGACGCCGTACTTCCACCCTCGAATTACAGGAGAGTAGAACCATAGATTGTTGGTTGGCTCGGGACCGGCGCCTCCGTGCACATAAATTGAATCCCGGAACGCAACATCGCGTTGATCAGGCCAGTTCTTCACTCCTGTCAACGTAGACTCTGCGTACGGATCTGCAAACACAGTGTTTCTATCACCGTATCCGTAGAGTATTCGTGACGTATCATCAGTTGACGTTGATCCTGTGACATACAATCCGTATGAATTAATTCCCTGCGCAAGATTTACGTCAACAAACCAACTAGCGCCTACGCCCATCCCCAATTTCGACCACACTGTCGTTGACACGGGAAGAGATCCAACTGTTCCTAACAGATAGATTTCATGTTGTTCATACGTCCCGACGATCAATCCGTTCACCTCTGTCGGTGAAATGTTTGACACTGTTCCGTCTGCGTTGTAGACCTGCGTTGCGATGTAACCTTTTGAGATGTCAAGCTGACGTGCAGCATTTGCATACCGTGGTTCGAATGGAAATGCCATTGACCAGTTCGGTATCGCATTGGGTGTGCCGCTAGGGCTTGTTGTGTTAGTCAATGCTAGGTTGACTGATCCGACATTTTTAGTCGTAAGTTGTTGAGAATTCCCGATGTTATTCCCGAGAACGATGCCATTACCGTCAGCGATCAGACATGTGTCGATTGATGGCATCATCGAATCATAGAATCTCTCGCTTGAGTTTACGAATGACGACAGTCTAACGTCCCCAGCGCGCTCCCACCACTGTTGCAACCAATAGGCCTTTGAATTGCTGATCCCAAGCAGTTCCGGACTCAGAATATGAAATGTTCCAACATGAGGCCAGTCCGTGATCGCGCTGCCTGCAGGAACATTGTTGGCATTGAGCCAGCTGAGCAATCTGAAACGACCTTCTTCTGACATCGATCCAAAGACGGCATTGTCTGTGAAGCTACCACTGAGCTCGTTCCTGTACATGATCTCGAACTGATCAAGCACCGGTTCTGCACCGATGATCTCATGCACCACATCAGACGCAAGAGGCTGGTTCAATGTGTCATGAAATTCGACACCTTCCTGTACCTGACTACCGTACAGTGTGATGTTAATTTGTCCTGGAACGAGGCTGACGTCGTGTCCTGCGTTCGGGCGTTGGGTCGAGCTCGAGAAAGCCGTGTTGTATGTCGGGTTGTCTGATGAATCATGAGGTTGATACAACACCGGTCGCATCTTTGAGATGCTGAGGACCAACTTGTCACCCGGCATCACGAGGTAAGGTGATGGAAAGTGACTGATCAATGGGATTGCTGCTGAAACGTTTGCTTTCGCAATGTTGTCGAGGTCACCGAACGCGACCTGGTCTAACGCCTGTTTTTGTTGATCGGAGAGGACAGGCGTGTACAGTGGGTTCGGAACGACCAACCCTTCAGGATCGCTCAATCCCTGCAATGTCACGTATTCATTTCCGAGGATACAACGACCAGCCTGCTGAAAACCTGTACCTCCACGCCCAAGAGGAGAGATGTACGCGATGTTGACATTTTGTGTGCCATTCCCATCGGTCTGCAACACGCCGTTCGTCGTCAATGTTAGTGTAGGCGTGCTTGTCAAGAAGTTCGAGAGATCCGTCGCAGCTGCGCCTTCGGGCGATGCCATGAAATTTGTGATAAACTTGACAATCACGCCCGCGGAACTGAGCGCCGTTGATTCAATTGTGACTGATCCGGTGAAATGTCCTGTTGAATTGGGAGTGACAACTGCGCCTGGGGGCCCGGCATAGGATAGGAATCCAACAGGCCATACCTGCGTTGTCGAATCTGCTGGCGCGAAGCTCGCGAGCATGATTCCGCGCGTGTTGTCGTACGTGTGTGTGATCGTGCCTGTCATGATCAGGTCGCGAATTCCCGGTCCGGTTGCAGTTCCGTCAAGCGGAACTTGCCTGAATAAGGCGACAGTCAACGCTGGACCGGCGAAATCGAACGACGTCGCGGCAGGATTTTCACTTCTGTAGAACGCGCTATTGCCTGGAATGAAACATTGTGTTATATCGTTGAACCATCCCGGTCCGGCCGCGAATGGGATCTCAAAGACGGCTTTTTCAATCAGGAATGGTGACGTGATCGGAAGCGTGAACGTTTCATCATTATTCGCAACGTAGTCGTTGTTGTTTCGAATGCTCTTTGCGTATGACTTTCCGATCGCGTACGGCAACGCCTTGGGGTCGTACACTGCGCCGATCTGCGGATCGGTCTGTGCGTATGCACCGTAGCGATCAAGCGTACCTGAAGCAACGAGGTTCCCAATCGGACCAAATCCCTTCATGTCCTCAGCGATCTGCCAGTTCATGCCGTCGACTGCAGCATCAGTCCAATCACCTCCTGCGTAAGGATTGGGCGACGGAGGACCGCTAGCCAGATTTCCGATGATGTATGATGAGTTCTGCGGTACTTCCCACGCTTTCGTCGTGTTGTTGTAGTAGTAGATGCTTGACGTGATGTCGGGCATCGTGACGCTAGTGTCAACGTTCAATGTGAACTTGATCTGCGTCTTTGATTTTAGGTTCTGCGTGAAACCATCAGCGAGATATGTGGTGCTAGACCCCGTGGCGAAGAAGTTCGTAGACAACGTTGCCTGATCTTGTTCATAACGATTTGTTTCGTTAAATGCATCAACCAACGTCACCGGTCCATCATTCATGAATTGATCGATTGCGCTGCTGTTCGTGCCCCCCGGAGCGACAAAATCATTCGTGAACAAGTCTTGACGTTGAAGTGTTCCTACGCCGGTGCCACCGAAGAACCTTGGCAACGTTGATGGGTAGTTGACAATGCTTGATGATGAGTACGTAGGAGATCTGCGATCATCGAACGTAACAAGACCGGTACCAAGTCGACTGTCACCTGTTCGTGCGACGGTCGGTAACTTAAGCATCGCGTCATTCTTGCGAATGAGGTTGCGAGGAAGCACCTTTCGACGGTTCATCGGTGGAGAGAATGTGAAGGTGCCGCCGCCAGTTGAAACGGATGGCCAATTGTTGTATGGCTTTAGGTTCCATGCGTATGGTACGGGATGTGTGTACGATGGACCAGCATCATACCAGGAGTTCGCGTTACTCTGCCCGTCGTTATAACTAGCATCGTACACGTATCCACCATACACGTACTGCTGGCGTTGATCATCATATCCCAACCCTGACGAAAAATCTCGAAAACGATGCGTACCATTAGGCATGAAAATGCCGATCGTCGCACGTTCGCCGCTATTGACGGGTACAGCTAGAGGCGTTCTAGGTGCGTATCTAAACTCAATCGTTCCATTCTCGTACAGTACGACCTCAAATTTCAAGATGCCGCTAGCTGCATTGTTATAACTGCTTAGACTGTGCCATCGCACAATCAGACGTCTACCTCCCGCTGGTGAGTGATTGTCATTGTAGTATTTTACGCCCGGCGACAGTTCATTCACAACACTTGGCATGGGTTCGAGTCCCATGCCGACGCGCTTCTCCTTCTGACGGCTATACGTTGAACTAGTGTCATCATACAAACTACCATGCACGTTTCTGAGGTCAGAAAACCATGGACACAATAACACGGTGTTTGATGCCATCACAGGCAAGATGAAAGAGTTGTCCCAATCCTCATATCCTGTCGATCCGTTGCTGGACGGACCCGTATACTCAAGAATCTGAGAAAGACTGAATGGTGTTCCCGGGCCAACAAGCGCCATCCAGCCGTTGGTGTCAGCAACGAAACTTTTGTATGTGACGCCGTCAAGCGCAAAGTCAAATCCAATCGGATAAGTGAATGACATTGCGTTATTGCAGTATGCGTCGCCTATCGTACGAAAAGTTTCTCTGGGATCACCAGGTCCTTTCAACAGAACCATCTGTGAGTCGGTGATGTTCGTTATGCCTGCTGACGAATCAACGAGGTGCGTCAGGATGTAGTTCTCGAACTTTCGAGGAGGCGCTGTCCTTGTCGAGATGGTTGTGGCAGGCATGTCAGTATGTCATCCCTCCGAACGCAAGGGAGTCTGTCCCGACGCTCGTATTGTTATCATAGTACCACCCGCACGTAGCAGATACCTCATCGTAGCTGACGTAGTTATCTGTCGACCCTGTCATCAGCGACATCACGTTCAACATGCTGGTGCTTTCAGTCGCAGGTGCAGGAACGTTCCTGACGTATCGTACGTCTGCAAAGGGCGCACTTGCAACGCTAAAGAATGCTGGGCGTTTCTCTGGCATGTCTAGCGTTTTCTCACTCTGCGCGAGGACACCCTGATACATCAATTCATCGATCGTCTCCTCGTTGAACTGTGTGCTATTGAAACGAAAGGATCCAGTGATGAGGAACGTGCCAGCGCTACCAGACAATTGTGCGAATGCGTACGATGATGTGACGGGAGCATACAATCCGAACGCATCGCTTGGGTAGTACACGCCAGCGAGCGTGTCATTGAAGAAGACCCCGTAGTACGATCCTGTGACGTCCAACACTGTGTTCGTGAAGTACTCTTGTGGGTTCAAGCCCAACTGATCGTCAATGAACGGTGCTTGTCCAGGCGCCTTGCTTTTCGTCATGCCTGACGTTGCCCAGAAGCGATCGACTGTCACAACGTCATCGCATGCGCCTGAAGGATCAGCGTTTCCCTGTCCTGCGAACCCTCTGACCTGATTGACGCTGACGGGCACGTCACTGTTGTAGAACGAGGGCGTCAGTCTGATCGCAAGAGGTTCAATGATGCTGCTCATCACTGTACTTTCGAGGTCCTGATCGAGCCTGTATTGCACTGTCCTTCCATCGTTTGCCTTGACAACGATCGTCTTGTAGAGGAAGGTCCTTGCGTTCAGGTGCGGATTCTCTGAGGTGTTCTGCAAAGGAAATTGCAACACCGGAAAATGCATGTTCTCGTTGAAATCAGTGACTGTCTTGCTGAATACGTTGAAGGAGTCTGATGTGCCGTCTGAGAACGGGCTAGACACGACCTCAACACCTTCATCGAAGGTAAGCTGAGGCATCCGATGTCCGGGTTCACCTGACCAAATCTTGACGAATCCTGCGTCGTACTGCGCTTGCGTACTGATCTCGATACCTTGCAGGTACGGATACGAGCTTGACAGGTTAGAGAGACTGCTAGACATCACAGACTGTTCTACAGCTAACGATTGTCTGGGAAGGTTCTGGTTAGGCCCCTCGTCAAAGAATGACGTGTCATGCGTGAAGATTGGTTGGAAGATCGGTTGGAATGAACCGATGTGCGATCCCAGGATTGCAGATGATGCCGTGATGAAGCTTGTCGTTCCCATGTCAGTACTTTGTCACAGATCCGTCGATCTGCTGCAGGAGGATGACAGAGGTGAGGTTTGTCCGATTGGAGTCACCGAGGTAACTGTTGTACGTCAGGTACTCCTGCTTTGCGCGCTCGAGCATGTGAGATTCAACCATGAAATTGACATCCTTGAAGCTCGTCTTGCGCGGGATCAGCTGCTTGATGAAGGTACCGATCGACTTGTCGAACCACAGGAAGAACTCGTAGAATGCCTGAAAGTTCAGCTTTGCCTTGATTCGATTGAAGTAGATATCGCGCATTCGTGCAATGTCGGGATAATCAGGAGAAAACATTAATTCTGGATCACCGATCGCATTATCGATCGAGTCGAACGTTGCGAACATGGTGACGATGTCCCTATTCAACGCATCGATCAGCGAGAACTCAACGCTCAATCGCACGTCATCAGTCGGCGTTTCACTAGGATCGATCTCGTGCAACGGCGCTAGCTGTGCCCAGGGTGTCTGCTGAACAAGAGAGTAATCCTGGTACGAGCGCACCCTGATCTTTTCATCGCACGTCGCTTCGTCAAAGTACGGGCTGAGATGGCTAAGCTCGAATGTCTCACCAACGACAACATCTTGGTTGATTGGGAATAGGCTTCCCGTCAGGTGAAACCCGTTCTCGCTGAAGTCAGGGAACACGATGCTTCCTACGGGACCGATCGGGTTGCCGGGAGGTCCAAAGATCGTGGCGTGGGAGGCGGTCGAGATCGCTTGCCTGACGTCCTGTTGGATCATCGAGCTCATGCGCAATCTCTCCCAGGAACCTGATGCAGTGTTCTCATAGTTCCAGTTCGTCAATGGGTTCTCTACACCAGTTGACTTGTAGTACCTGACGTGTTCCTGCCACTCTGCCATGCTCAAGGCCTTTGACCAGAAGCGGACGTTGCTCAACAAGCCGTTGAAATCAGTTGCTCGTGCTGCAGCAGGGGCCGCAGAAATATTGTTGAGGGCCAGATACTGGCTACTAGACCCCGAGGCAACGAATTGTGTCGGACCAAATGCGAGGAACGTGCCTGAGACATTTGACGTTGAATTCAACGATCTAAGAACGTTGTTCTCACCGTACGGCGCTTCATAGAAGAACGATGACGTCGTCTGCATGTACTCGACCTTGCCGGCGTTCTGGTACGCGAGGCGTAGGAAGTACGACGATGACGCGATACTATTGAGACCATCGTCGTTGCGTTGGCAACCGAAACTCACATTCCAATGATCAAAGTTGAACATGCCAGGAGGCATGTCGTTGGAATTGAGGTACCCGGGGACGGGCGTGTCAAGTTCCAGACTCAACGTCGGCGAATTCGGACCATCGCCCGGGCGTGCGAACAGCAACAACCTAGGTTGCATCGATGACGAGATCGCGAGCAGGTTGACGATGACATTTTCGCTGCCAGGTGAATTCGAGCCTGTGGTGCACAACCGTGCAATTGACTGAGTCGCAGACGTCATCAATGGAATGGCTGCAGGTGTCCACTTCACGATGCCCTCCCACGTCCAGGATCCGGATGTGAGAAGGTTGTCATTTGCGTTTGTGGTGCCGATGTTCTGACCCAAAACATTCTTGACGAACGTTCCAGCAGGAGTTGGGTACCCAGGCTCCACACGAGATGCAACGAGAGGAGGAGATGTCACGATGCTCGCAGTTGAGTTGAACTGTACCATCGTTCCTGGCTCGAACTTGCTCTCTCGTGTGAATGACAGCTGCTTTGACGTCGGACCGCCGTATTCCCTGATGCGAATGTTGTTCCCAGGATCGATGCCGATCGAGCGCAGGAATGCCTGAATGCTGTACTGTGTCCCTTTTGACTTTAGAACGTGAGGCAACGTGGTAAGGACGCGACGTAGAAGCTGATTCTGCACCTGCTGAAGTGAATTCACTGATGTCGTGTAATTGTGCAGGTCGACGTTCTCTCCTCGGATGTACTGATCGATTGTCGAATCATTGAACAACGGAGGAAGGTGGAATCCCATCTTGTCCACCATGTCGAGCAGGAATACGTCAGGGATCGTCTCGTTCGTGTTATAATCAACAGTGCTCAGCGTGCTGAATGAATCGACATACAATTTGAGGTCATCAAAGAAACGTGCCCAGATGAAGAGCAACGAAACGAGGATCTGCACGTTACCCATCTGGCCTTGACCAGGGATGCCATCACCACCGTAAGGTTGACCTGCGTTGCCTTCAGGTGGGTCGATGAAGCCGTCCTGGAAGCCGCCTTCGAGGAAGTAGTGTTGTGGCACGAGGCGCGTGATCAGGTTTGGATTCTCCTGATCGTAAGCGCTAGCGCTCGTCAGAAGTTGCTGGTTGAATAGCATCGTGGGAGGGTATGCTGGGAACAGCACGTGTAGGCTATCAGGACGTTCATAGACGACTGGACTGAGTGGATCTTGCGTCACATCGAGGCGCAATTCGGGACCCACGGTGTATTGGATGCTGCTGGTGTAGTACGTGTTCCTGCCAACGACGTTTGTTCCGATGACGCTCGAGCTGAAAACACACGCAGTTTGATCTGCACCTGAACCGGGCGTTTGTCCGATTCCGATGCTGCTGCTCGTTCCCATGTTGAAGAAGCCGCTGATCATCGCATGAAGTGAATTTCCACTTGAGTCAAGGACGATGCTATTGACGCTATCGTTTAGAAACGTTGCGATGGGAGGCGGCGGTTCATTGAAACGATAGTAGAGAAGCAGGTCGTTCGTTGAGTACAGTGCCTTGCCAGCATACGCAGCGAGTTGTTGAGGCGTACGAGGCGAGTTGAAGATGCGAAATTCGTCGATCGTGCCGGACAACGTCTGCATGGGTGTGATAAGGCCCGAAGGAAATTGACCGATCTGTATCGCAGTGCCGCTTCCGATAAGCAACGGTGCATCATCGATTGCCATATCACCAAGTTCGACCTGTGTCTGGGACTCAGCATACGGAACTGACAACAGGAAAGACTCGAGCCACGGTAGACCTTGCGTGCGATTGAGTTCGACAGCGACATGATTGAACATTCCCTTGTTCAACGTGAGAGGAACAGTCATGAAACTGCTGCCTGACACCATCGCAAACGTAGCATCAACAGAAGACGTTGACAATGATTGCGTCATGTACAGCGTCCATCCCTGCGTTGAACCAAGCGTTCCTGCAGACGTCGATAGCATCTGGCAGATCGTTTGGACATCATTCTTGATTGGTGGCAGGTACAACTGCATCTCGATCGTGTACGACTGTGAACCGGTTGGGTTCAGTATAGGAACGCCCGTGTTCTGCTTCGACAGCGCAGGGTACAGTGCACCCGCCTTGTTCTCAACCTTGATATACGTGCCGGCTTGAGGTGATGTTTCCCCCACCTGTGTCCCGGAGAATAGAAGTTCACCCGCATATGATGGGAAGCTGTCAAAGACCCACTTCTCAAATCCGGAGAGCTTCTCTTCAAAGACCTCGACTTCCTGCCGCGTTCCATCAAATGGAAACTGATTGATGATTGCATCGAATGCGAGGTTGACCTTTGCCTCAGCAGACATGAAGAAGGTGTGATTCTGAAACTGTGACCAATCAACGTTGAGTTGCTGTGTTGATTTCAGACCGGTCCCAGGAACATCGTACACGAATGACGACGTTGACAGGATGTTCGTGTCCGACATCGCGTCGAGGGTGACAGCGACTGGCCTGCTACCTGTCACTGCTGACTGCGGGTATGCGGGGATGTACGGATTGAGAGGTCGTGTTGACATGGACGGAGTACTAGAGACTACGTATCAAACTCTACGCCACGCCACCTATTCTGAACGCTGGAGATGCAGACTTGTACAGCTGCTTGTTGTTGTCTGTGAAGACCATCACATCAATGATGTACGAATTTCCTGACTTGAGGTTGGACGCATCAAGGGTGAAGTACATGCCGGTGCTGTCACTCGAAACCCTAGTTGAGTTGTTCTTTGTGTCGAACGGTACGACAACCTGATCTGACATGACGTCACGCACCTGGTAGTGTACGTCCCTGACGACTATCCCAGGTAGATCAACAGGAAGTTTCAGCGCTGTTGTGACATACGGAGCGCTGTAATCGAAGATGTTCACCCTCAATGTCGTCTTTTCACAAGCGTCGAGCTCGTCTGCCACTCCATACACGGACACGACAAATCGATGCGGTGCAAGAGACTGTGCACCGCGTTGGGGAGGGTATGCCTTGAATGTGCTGCCTGTGAGGTATGGTAACGTTCCGTCAAGCGATTGCCAGATCGGTGTGAACGTAATGGAACCCGATGCTTGCCACTGAGGTTGCAAGAGAGGATCAGACGACAGGATGTCAACTGAGCATGAGTAGATACCAGTCACTGGGAACACCCCTCGTGTGTGCTGTGAACCCGTGAAGTACCCTGACCAGATCCCGCCAGACACGGGTGTCGTGAGTTGCAAGATGATGCTGTCAGCGCCCGTGATTGCGCTCGAGCCTGACATCAGGTTCGTTAGTCCGGATCTAACGTAGTTGTAGAGGAAGAGGTAGCTCGTCGAATCAAGGAACACGCCATCGTTTGTGTCATCTTGGATCGAATCGTCGAACTTGACGAGTATGTTCGGTCTCTTGTCCTCATTGTACGCCGAGCGGCTCGCGAACCTTTTTACGAAATATGTGTACTGGTTATCCTCCATCGAGGGGTCGAAAGATATTCTCAGGCCCTCGTCGGGTAGGGCACCAGCCAACGTGGCGGACACGATGGACGTAATGTCGACGTACAGGTCCTCTAGACCGGTCTTGAACGCCTGACTCGCTTCGAATAAAGGATCGATGATGTAGTCACACGGCGTCGGACCTGCGCTACCGCTGAATCCACATCCTTCTACTAACCACGCACCTGACGTCGAAGATCCCGTGAGCCAGTTACATACGTCACTGTCCGAGTAAAACACAACGTCACGACCAAGGCCTTCATCGAACGATGCTGACATCGGACACACATTCACAGTGAAATTGCTGGGTGTTGGTTGGCCACCATACACATCAGACATGCGTAAGTGACATGAGAAGCTCGGATCGCCAGGATCGACAGCCCCCGCCTCGACGAGCTCCCGGAGCGGGTCAAGATCAAATTGTACTAGAAGTCTACTGAGTTCCGTGTTAGGAACTGACGTCGTCCCGCTCGCTGTTGATGTCACGCCGTACAATTTGAACAGGTCGAGCGACCCCGCCGCGCCGACGTTCGCCGTGACCTGTGGTACGTTGTTGACGTACCTGTTCGTGATGTATGTGTCCTTGATTGGCTTGAGAACCTTGTACATATTACACCGATGATTGTCCAGTGATGTCGACCGTCGGGTAACGGACCTCAAAGATACCCCCAGCAGGCGGGAACATCAACCCAGATGACGTGTTTGACGTTGGATCGAATGTCACGTTGCTGTATTGCCTGTTATTGACAACACCTGAGACGTTGTTGAACTGAATGTTGTTGATCGACATGATCCCAGGTACGTTGAAGAGGATGTTCGTCAGATTTGACAACACGATCGGTTGATCAATGTGAAAGTTTTTGACATCGAAAAACGCCTGAAGCTGTACTAATGCATTGTTGATGACTGTCGTTTTGTTCAACGATGGATCGATAAGGACGCTGAAGCTGAACGTCAGGTCAACAATTCTAGCATCCAGAATATCAATTGCATCGCTGATCATCCTGTATGGATTGAGATACTTGACGAGGTTAGTCTTCAATGTGTCTGGTGAGATGATTAGTTGTCCGGACGCATTGCGAGAGATGATGTACAACTGCGTCGCAAGAGGATTGTTTGGGTTGTTCCTGACTCCTGCACGGAAGACACGACCGAAATTTGATGGGATCGTGTAAACACGTGCAAGGAGATCCTCGCGTGTAACGATTCTTTCTTGCGAATTTGTGATCGATGGGATCAATTGAACTAGATCGGCAGGCGTCGGAGGATCCTCTCCACCAGAGGCAGCGATAAGATTGTTGACTTCGAGACTAGCCTTGATACGTCCAGCAACTGCAGGAGATGGATTCCCAGGAAAGAACATATTGACCGTCTTCGCAGTTTGAATGTTGTTGATATTCACGTTATGACTAAGGCCACCTCCTGCTCGATACGTGATGTTATACGTCGTATTTGCAGCAGCGATACCTAACGTTGTCGTCTGCAACAGTTGCTGCGGATTGATGGGAATTCGCGAGAATGTCTTTGTGAATGGAAGCGAAATTGCAAAGCTCGATGGATCAGGGATGATATCATCCTGAAGAGACTGAGCATTTCCTGCGCCGAACGTGAGTGTTGTTTTACGACTTGAAATGTTGGTTGAGATGATGTACCGGTAAGGTGCCGGGATCACTTTGATTACTTGCGGTGCAAGATCATTGTCAGCAGCTGTGTTGAGGACGTTTGCATAAACAACGTCGTTCGTTAACGCGTCTACCTGATAGTAGATGTTTCCCAGTTGATCATTGACAGAAATGATCGTTGAAACATTCGCATTCTGTAGAGTGATCTGCATGTACGGCGTAAATGTCGAACCAACGGAAACGTTGTCAGTATACTCATTGCCTGACAGACACAAGCCAGACGCAGAAAGTATGAACGTCTTGATTTGGCCGGCGGGCGTTTTTGAACCGATAGTAACAGATGCTTGAAGCGTACCATCTGAGTAAGTTGCGTTGTAGTCGATATCTTCAGTGAGTGTGAAGATGACTCCACCTTTTGACACAAATGTCGAATTTTCTCTGATGACTGGCAATGCCGTCGGATCAGGCTGAACAACACTGTTGATGTTTGCAGCTGGTACCTCAATGTAGCACGTAACTGCAACGATTGCAGGAGATGCACCCGTGATTGGAACACCGCTTGCGTCTAACAAACGTTGAATGTTTCCTTGCTCGATCGCAGTCGTTGGGTTCAGTTCGCCATACTGGTGATCCAGATAGAACGACAGGTTGTCGCCCACGTACGCAGCAAAATCAAGGAACAGACCTCCCAATGAAGATTCAGAAAAGTCTTGAAGACGATCTGGATAGTACTGTCGAGCGTACTCTAGCAAGTTCGCACGTAACGCATCAAAGTCCTTCGCGAGGTACTTCCTCTGTCGTACTACTTTGAGATCGTCTCTTTGAAGTGTCATTTACGTCCTTGTCTAGGTATGCACGTCAGATAGCGTACATCGTAACTTGTAACTGTTGATTCGAGACGTTCAGGTTCGGAATGTTGTACGTGATCGTCAGAACGATGACGGCTGTGTTCTGATTTTGTGTCCTGTTGATCGATGACGTAAAATTCTGCAGGTCGATATACGGCATCCACGTCTGAACGGCTGATTTAATTGATGAGATTGCAGCTGAATCAAAGTCGTCTTGTGATACTAGATTTGTCGTCAATGGCCTCAGATTGGCACCGAAGTTGTACAGACCCAGTCGCTCTCCCCAGTTCGTCATGATGAGATTACGAAGGTTGTCTGCCATTGCGCTAGCAACACTTTTTGTCGTTGTGAGAAGATCATCCACACCCAATGATAAAGGCGTCAAGATACCAATTGGCAATGACGTGGGAGCAATCGCAGCAGCTTGCGTGGTAGCGTCAGCCTTCGTCGTTCCGGATGATTTGAATGAATATGTTCCCATGCGTTAAGTAGACTTTGTCATAGGCGTCAGTGATGCGATCACTCCAGAAAGCGCAGTTCCTGCAGCTGCGAGCGCTGTCATTGCTGCGCTCCCATCAGCAGGCGTTCCAGTTGGCTTCAAGTTAGACAATGTTTGTCCTAACGTATTCAATGCTGTGATGATGGTTTCAACTGCACCCGCAGCACTGCCTGCGACCATTGTGCCTCCAGACAAAGAGATTGAAGCAACGGTCACTGCTCCTGCTACGGCTAGCGTTCCTGATGCAGTGACTGCGGGTGCTGTCAACGTCACCTGAGGCGTAGTCACAGTCACTCCAGACGCCGTCTCTGCAATTGATGTTGTTGCACCAATTGTAGACGTGATACCTTGTGCGTTCGCATCTATAGACGTTGCACCGACAGTTACTTTGATGTCAGTCTGATTCATCTTGAGGTCGCAGACAGTCGTTGAGATGTCAAGGTCTTCAGGGTTGACAGTGATGTTGCACTTGGGAGTCTCAATGTCTACTGAGCCCTTTGCGATGGGTTGGATGTAGACGTCACCTGTCGACTTGATCCCAATGGTTGCCCAATCATCATTGCTCGTGCTATCAATGGGAAGATTGTTGCTGTCAGTCTTTCCTTGACTAGTCGTCATGAGGGCAATGTCAGAGCGTCCTATGATGCGAACGCGGTCTGACTTAGCGACAATGGCACCTGACTTTGCGGCAGACTTATCGCTCATCGTGCCGACAAGCAAACCGTCAGTCAAGAATGAATCGATGCCAAAATTTACGTCTGCATTCGTTTGCATCGCAACAAGAACACGGCTACGATCGTGGATCAGATCCGGATCGCCTTCCTGTGCAGCAAGGCTTGGTGTGTCCTTAGCAATTTCTTTACCGATGACCTTGTTGTCAACAGATGTACCACCTGTCGCGGGCGTTTGTCCTCGGCCTACAACGATATCAATTGATCCAGCACCGTCTGTGAATGCATCCGCATCAACTGCTTCAGGCACTTGACCATGTGTTGGGTCTGTCGTATATGTTGCAATTGGGCCAGTGCGATCGTTGCCAAGGACGATCAACGTATTATTGCTGCCTTCAAACGCAACGTCAGCGGGACGTTTTCTGTATCGAGGGACAGGTTCATACCACGTAATCTGTGATGAGTCTGATTTAGTGAGAATGTTAGTGTACACATCATCACCTCCCGGCATGCTGACCGTTTCAACGACGGTGTACCTTTCACCATTCAACGAATCAACGCCGCCATTTCGAAATTCGTAAATTGGCGCGCTACTGCCTTCTGCAGTCGCAGCAATTCCTGGCGTGAATGATTGATCTGCTTGCCTGTCAGCGTGTGTATAGTTGACATCATCAACGAAGCTGGGCTGAGGGACCTTGCAGATCCAATATCCTATGTTGCTAGGAGCGTCAGGATTCTCGAAGATTGCCCAAACATGTTCTCCGGGTTTAGCAGGAAGCGATATGTGAGAAGGGAAGAATGGATAAAAAATCATCGCAGCTTCACTTGCACCTGAGTCGACACCCATTACACGACGACCTATGATGCTATTTCTGGGTGCATTGCGTGCAAGTTGAGCATTGCCAACACCCAAGCTTCCTTTGTAGAATTGCATCTTCACATCATCGATCGCAGATGGATCGCTAATGACGTCTAAAATTATGATTTTGACGAACGTTGGGCGTGAAGAATCTTGTTTACGATATGCAGCCCGGGCAGTTGCTACCTGATGACCACGACCCTCAACTAGGCCTCTCGTGTCCTGATCGTCATACTTAGACATTGACGTTCCTCGATCTTACGTACCAAGGACGTATGTTCAGCGCCCCTTCTCGTTTTTCTTGATCCTCTCGAACATGTCGTCTGTGTCGATCTCTTCGCTCTCTGTCTGAGCTTTCGAGATGAGCTCTGCGAGCCTGATGAGTTGATCGTTCGCCTTACCCATCCGCTCTAGGAACGTCGCCATCGTCCTGCCATGCACGGCATGTTCAGTAGAGATCTCCTTTGCGATCCTAGCAAGACGCGTGAACATGGCGTAGGCGTTCTGCCTGTCTACGAGTGCATTCTCATAGATTTCACGCCACAATGCGCGTTTCTTGTCGTCCATTGACTCGATGGACTGCAAAAGTTCACCGAAGTCCTGGATCTTCTTCTCGACGTTGAACTCAGAGATCTCAATGATGTCTACGGGTTTGCTTTCTGTCTCGTCTGCCATGGCTGATCCTCACGCTTGTTTTTGTGTATTCCTGTGTGCTAGCCACATTTCCTCCGCAGCGACCAGCACGTGCATCTTTGCTAGCAATGGAACATCATCATTAACTACGAGAGTATTTGCAGCTTGGGCTAGCTCTGCAACGGGCATACGCGTTCCATCGTCGTTGTATCTCTGTATCCATGTGTTGACATCCTTGAGGGAGATGAGAACAGCAGTCTTTGGATCACTGTCGAACTCTACGCTGAACATCAACCTCTTTGGGTCGAGGAGGTTCTTTGGTACCCACCCGTGTGCCTTGATCGCTCCCGCAGCTTTCAAAAAATCATCGGGCGTCTTCACGATGAGCTCTGTCGTCCCACGCCAATCCCTGATGACGAGCTTATCCTCATCATCAGAAAGTTCAAGGACACGATTGTAGACCTCGCTGACAAGGTCGAAATACCGCTCTCTGTTCATCTGATCACCAGAACCTGAACTTGGGGTCTGCACGCATTCTCTTGTACGCCTTCTTGATTGACTGCATCGTTGTGGTGAGCTGTTTCGGCGACAGGCCGCTGAGCTCACGCATGTATAGCAGGATCGCCGACTTGTTCAGGAAGTCAATCTCGTCGATGTTCTCGAAGATGGTGATGATGCTGTTGATGCACGCGAGCTCATTCTCTGTCTTCGACTTAGTCCTGATCTCGTAGAGTAGCTCCACGATTCCCTTGGCGGTTGATTGCAGTTCGAGCACTGCATCCTGTCCTGGGATTGTGCAATGATCCTCAATGATCCGGTGTTCATTCGCAGAAAGAGCCTCAGGATCGTCTAAGCTGACGCTCCTGCGCATGCGCTGGCTCTTCTGTTTGGTACGGATGATGAGCCAGTTCTTAGCAACGACATTGAAGTATGAGAATGCGTTTGTTCCTCGCTCACCGTCAAACTTGCCAATTGTCTCGAACAAGAAGTTGACGCAGTCGTTCTTGAGGTCATCGTACGTATCGTAGAGACTCGTGAACTTGTGGATGTTGATCAAGTTCTCGACTAGCTTCTCGAACGCTGGCATGATCTCCTTGACGTATAGTTGCTCGCGCAGCTTCCTGTCCTCGCCTGCCTTTTGGTACGCACAGATAGCACGTTGCGTGTTTGCGTTGAAGTACTTGCGATCTTCCTTCGCCTTCGCCTTTTCCTCAGGTGTCAGTACTACCTCAGGGACGACAACAACCGTTGGAACCGGCGGTGAGGGACTCACAACGTTTTCCTTGTTTTCCGTTCCACTCACGCTCTTCCTAGTTCTTTTCATCGATCTTGTTCGCCCTTCTTTGAGTCTTCGTCCTCACCGTATGCGACGACGTTGTTGGCGATCGCAAGCACAGCGTGCTTGGCGCCTTTGATGTCTGATAGCAGATCGCGCACGATTGGATCGTCGATCGCGACAGGTAACTCAGCCGTCTTTGCAATGCGCTTGTAGACCTCTTCGAGCATGTCGAGTGATTCCTCGATCGTGTCCACGAGCTCCTCACGCTGGTCATTGAGTTGCAAGTTCTTTCTGATCACTTTCACATTGAGCCACCCGGATCCACCGAACAAGCAAAGCAAGATGAAGATGATGAACCATGACATCAGATGACCCCCTTCAGCGTCTCATCGTACATCTTCATGATGCTGTTGAGACTGTATTTGTCGACGATCGTCTTCTGTAAGTCGACTGCCCACTCCTTCGGTGTGGAGCTGCTCTGCACGAACTTCGTGATCCTCTTCTGAAAGTCTTCCTTGCTAGCGTTTGCCCATCGTGCTCCCTTGACGAAGATCTTGTTGTCGATCCTGCTGGAGTGAACCTCACCTAGCTGGTAATAGACGCTGACGAACTTGCCATGCTTTAGGAAGTCGAGGTGACCTGACCATCCTGTGGCGATGACAGGAAGTCCGGAAGCGGCTGCTTCAAGGATCGGCAAACCGTATCCTTCACCTCGAGTCAATGAAACGAGTGCCTTGATCTGCGGGTGCTTGTAGAGCGCAGCGACCTCACGCTCTGTCATGTCACCGTGTAGCAGGTGAACCTTGGGCATGGTCGACCCGCGGCGCGCTTCATTGACAATTCCAGTGATCAGATTCTTCGTGACGTTGCGATCGATCAGGCTGTTCTTGCCAACATTCGTCTTGATGACGATGCCAACTCGCGGGTCGTCCTTGAACGTTTCACATAACCACTTGATCGCGTAGAACGTGTTCTTTCGATCGCTCTCTGGGTTTGTTCCCGTCAATTGACCGAAGATGAGAAAGTTGAACGGCGTAGAGAACTCAGGCAGTGTGGGAAGGTTCTCATCACGGATTGCATCGCTGTATGCCTCAGGGATGACGTGCATGGGAGTGATCACGGTGCCAGAATTCACGAAGCTAGTCAACGTGTGTTGCGATGGGACGATGACGGTTGTCATTTTGTTGCATGCTGACAACCATTCCGGATTGCACCGATCTGTCTCAACACCCGCCGTGATGCCGATGTTGATGGGTGCAAGCGTTGGGTCCCATTCATTGGGAAGTTGCAGCTGAACTGTGACATCGGCCTTGTGATCGAGCTTGACGCTGTTTTCCATGATCTTGCCGACGAGGCCGTCACACATGTCCCTGTCAAGCATCCACGGCGTGTCGCCCCAGGGCAACGTCGCAAACTTCACGTCAACGTCCTTGTGTGTCAGCAGCCATCGCGCAATCTGTCGGGCGTGCGTACCATAGCCCGATTGCGTCAACACGGGCGACCTAAACAAGACAGTCTTCTTCATCAGATTTCCATTGCCTTCCAGCGATTCTGTCCCCGTTTCCAGTTGTCAGTGAGCCCTGTCAACGTCCTGTCCCAATCACCGATCATGTTCTTGATGTTGTAGTCCTTCAACGCATGTTGCCGTGCTCTTGCACCAATTTCAGCACGCTTCTTAGGACCCATCTCGTACATTTTCATGAATGCATTGGTCACAGTTTCATGCGACACAAAGTCCTCGTAGATGTATGGAGCCATCTGGTTACCGACGAGCGTTCGAACGTCAGGTTCAAGTGCGATGCCGTACTGCTCACCCGTCTCGTGGTCCTCGACCTGGCGTGTCAGACCACCGGTCTTGATTGAGATGATCGGTCGCCCTGCCATCATCATTTCCAGTGTCGGTAGACCGAATCCCTCGTTGCACGAACGGTTGATGAGCGTGTCGCCAACGTTGTAGAGTGCATTCATCTGGTCGAACTTGATCCGTTCCTTCGAGAAGATCACGTGATCCTTCATGTGAAGCATGTCGATGACGTGATGAAGATTTGCACCTTCGGGATCAAGGGGATCAGTGTGCATCACGAGAGATGCCTTCCTATGCCCATGCTTCTGCTGAAGCTCATCAACAAATTGTTTGAATGAGATGATGATGTCGTTCGTGCACTTTCGCCTGGCATTGCGACTGACATACAACACGACAAAGTGATCGGCACGTTCCTTTCCGATGATGCCGGCCTTCAGTCGAGCACGTTCAACCTCAGGAAGCGGAAAGTACACATCATCAGGAACTGCATGTGGGATGTAGTTCGTCTTCTCTGGGAAGCGTTCGCCGACCATTTCGTATGTCGGATAGTTGATGCAGTTGATCAGATCAGTCGACTCATATAGAACGCGATTGAATTCTGGCCACGGTGGGTTGTCCCACAAGTGATTGTACGCGATCGGACAGATCTGGTGAACCTCATCCTCCATCTCCCATACCCAGATGAAAAACCGTGGATCGGTGAACAGAAGAAGCACATCAGGGCGCTCCATTGCCAACGTCATACGAAGCAGGTTCTTGTCGCCGAAGCCGTTCGTGGGCTTTACGATGAAATCAGGGTTGTCATTCACCATGATCGGTTCGTAACTGTCGTGCTTGACAGCACCACCGAACACCCTGAATGAGTACTTTCCCGTCTGTAACAGACCGTTGATGAGGAATCGAGACTGCACTCCAACGCCGCTCGTCGAGAGAGGCATATCACAGAGCATCAAAATCTTCTTCTTTGCTGCCATGGCATGATATTACCCATGGTGTGCAAAGTGGCCACAAACAGTGACTTTTTTGATCAACCGGGTCTTGTGGACGTTAGATTGACTGCGTCCTGAACATCACGAGCGACTAGTAGAACGTCCATTCTTGTGTGAAGAACGCCGTTGGGCGTACCCTTTACGGGTTGGTGGGTGTTGACCGTGACTCTAGTCGTGGGCAGGTCCGGAAGAACCCGAGCGAGTGCATTCTGCATCCGTCGCCACGTCGCCTTGTCGAGCGTATGAACAGTGACGCTGACGGTGTTCGATTCAAACGTCCAGCACCTTATCGCAATTGCTCCGTTGTAGTAGAGCGAATTGTATGCCTGCTCACGTTTCGAATGTGCTTCATCGCTCTGGTCGTCAGGATCAACATCTGAACCCACAATCCTAGCAGCGGCATCGCCGTGTTCTTCACCGCGTTGGACGGGTTCGACCCCACCGTCATTCAGAACCCACCATCCCGTGATGGCACGGTTGTCGCCGAATCCCTCTGACATGGTACACGATATACGAAGTTGCCTCGCTGTTTGAGCTAGCAACACGTCATTTGCGCGAGCCTTCAACGTTTGATTCGCAGCGCCGGACGAAAGCATGTTGGAGTGAATTGTAATGCGTTCGCCTGGGTCAATGTTAATCTTGTGGATCGCATCCTGAAGCCGGCGCAGCGACTCAGCGTTCAGATCATTCATGGTGACTGACCACTCGTCGTACCAGTGCCTGATCGCGATCATGCCTTCTTCGTGGAGCTTGTGGTATGCTCGAGCGCACTTGTCACGATATGATTTGTACCCTGCGCCGTCATGATCATCATCAAACATTTCAGTGTACGCTGGAACGCCCGCCAGCGCTCCGCATGCATCATAGTGATCCTTGACCACAAGGAGCTTGCCTTCTGGCGTGATGATCCATGCCCTCGATACATCATCGATCGACTCTCTGATGAGGTGCCTGATCTCTCCCAACGTCAAGAACATGCATCTACGTATTCGTCACAGGCAGTGCTCTGTATCCTTGAATTCGCAGAAACGACATGACTGACGGTTCTTGATTGCCTGACCTCTCTTGATGCCTGCTATCATGCTGTCAATCACGGCAAGCGACTTTCCCATCGTGACGTCACCGACTGACGTTGTAACCAGTTCACAGTGTTTTCCAGGTTTTCCGGTGCGCTTGAGCAGGACGAATGCACATCTGACGTCCTTGGCATTCGTGCCGGTCTTCCTGGTCCAGAAGTTCTTGTAGAGGACTAGCTGAGCAGTCACGTGAGGATCTGACTTCTTGTACTTGTCCCATCCCCACGAGCATGTTTTGAAATCGAGCAACCACGTCAGTTCCTTGCCACGAGGCCCAGGCGCCGTGATGATGCAGTCGATGAAGCCCTTGAAAGCATGCGGCCATTTTTCCAGAGGCTCATAGAGGTAGTGCTCAGCATCGACAAACTTCCATCCCGGGAAGGTCTCATCAAACCACGCAGGTACATCAGCAATGATACCAACGCCTTCCTTGGCAAACTGCTTGAACGCCTTCACCGTGAAGGCTTCAGGCACAACCTTCTCGTGCTCCGTCCACATCGCATGAAGCGTTGTGAGGAACGCTTTCTTGTCCATCACGCCCGTCTTCATGTAATTTTCGCAGGCGCTGTGCACCGCTGTCCCAAAATCAAGATGGATGCCCGGCAATGCCAGGCCGATCTTGTCAATGTGTTTCAGCTTGTGACGATAGCTGCAGTCCTGCCAGTCCCTCATCTCTGAGAAACTCATGTGAGGCTTTCCTGTCGGAAGCATCTCGTACTTCGGTGCTTCCGCCGGCTTAGCGTTCTCGTCCATCCTCGGATTGTACTCCAGAAAGGTCAAGAGTTCATCTGGCGCCCCCGGTGGGATTTGGACCCACGTGTGTCGGATTTGAAGTTCCGCCGCCTGACCTCTAGGCTACGGGAGCGTGGAGCCTATGCGAACTCCTTCAGTGCAAGGGGTAGGTCCTCACACAGCTTTGCTGTCTTCGGGTGCGGCTCGATAGCGATCGCAGTGATCTGACCACCTACGTCTGGTTCTCGGAACGCCGACCATCGCAGGCCTGCGTCCTTCGCCTTTGAGATGAGCCTCATGAGCTCGACCTCGTCAGCTGCAGAGAGCAACGCGAGGTAGTTGGAGTTTGTGAACCACTCGCCATCACGATCCGGATGCTCGGCCGTGAATTGCCTCATTGCATGACACGATTGGACAGCCTGGTACCCAGGCGCGATGTCCCTTCGTGTCACGAGATAAAGCTTATCCCCCATTCTTACAGTAGCCATGGTCCGCCTCAGGCCCTTTTTTCTTGCGGCCGCGTGAGGGCCACGAGACGGTCCAAGATAGACCGAGGAGGTGGTTCTTGGGACTGGATTTGCTGCGAGGCGACGGTTGCTGTCGAGCACGGCTCGCTTGCAGCAACAGGCTCCGCAACGGCATCCTTCACCGTGAGGAGTTCCCTTACCCTTTCGAGAGTCCACTCGTCGAGTCGACATCCGTGCTGCTTTCCGTCGACCATGAACGGTTTCCACACGTTCTTGCTGTGTTCCTTGATGATTTCGAACACCTGCTGAGGATTTGGCCTGTTGTCCTTTGCGCACTTCTCGATCCTTTCGTAGGGAATACCGCGAAGCAATCCGTATGCAATGAGGTGAAGACGGGCGAACTTTCCCAAATCACGCTTCTTGTTCCACAAATTGCTCTTGCGCTCTTTCTCCGTCTTGGAGATGAGGTGTGTGAGTGACTGACCTGATGCTTGAAAACCGCGAACCTTCGCGCGGAGGACCTGAAGACCGATGTGATGTGACATGATGAACCTCTTTATGTGAAAGTGAAACTCAACGAAACCCGGAGAATCACTACCATGGGAGGTCCACGCGCTTTAAGCGCCTTGCATTCAGAGGAAGCCAGTCATGTTCGTAACTATAACCATCGTTTCTAGGATGTACACTCCTATGGTTGCCATGCGATCTTTGCAGGTCCGGAAACATCGTAGTCATACACGAAGACATCGACATCAGATAGTTCAGCAAGCACGATGGGCTCGATCTCGCTCCACTTTCCACCTGCAAGGCCACACCCGATGCGTGGCATGTGAATGCTGTCAAAGCCCAACATTGCAAGCGTGCGAAGGCAATCACGTAGTGCATCATAACGGATGGGAGGAATGCCGTTCGCGTCCTGCATGATGCCATGTTGAGCAATCATGTTTGCAACCCAGGTGTCGTTTGAGACCTTCACGCACCTGACGCTTCCGAGCTTGAAAGCAGGATAGGGAGGCGCGTCAGTTTCTAGAGGCAAATTTCCTTGGTACCAGTTGCGATAATCGGCCTCGGCCTTCGGCCACTTCTTCGTCACTGACAGTACGAATCCCCGGCCCCATCCACCGATATCATTGCAGATATGCGCGATTACCTTCTTCCCATTTCCTTGCGGTTCTGTCGCACTACCTTTCAAGTATGTAAGCATGGGATCCTCGACCACGGCGTACCGGGAAAGTCATTGCCACACCACCAACACTTCACTTCTGCATGATTACACATGCGATCACAGATTGGGCATGCATAGTCGTTCTCAGGCTTGCCTGTTTCTTTGGGCTTTTCATCGCAAGAATCATCCTGAGAAGAACAATCGTCATCGCATGCATTGCAATCATCGCAGCCGGACATGCCCAAGTTGGTGAACGTAGGATTTGCGCATTGCATCCTGCAATCAATGCACATGCCCACCGATTGTGCTGCAATATTGTGACCTAGATCTTTGTGACATCGAGAGCAATTTCTCATTTGCTATCCACGTATAACGTCAAACTGCGACGCGATCACGAAATTTGTTCTCAATGTGCTTCGCAAACGTCTCGTTGTTCAGGGCAAACGGACCACGAGTTCGTTGGATGTGTTCCACGATCTCCTTGCCTGTTGCACCCGTTAGTTCACGAAGTGCCAATGCAACGACTAATCCAGAACGATTATGACCTGCCATGCAAGTGACGAGGACGTTCTTTCCTTCTCTCACTGCCTTCACGACCTCGCGGGCGGCGCCTTCCCACATCTCCAGGAATCGTCGAAGTCGTTCAGGTCGAGCATCGTCGTCACCACCTGCGAGGATCACATGGACGCCCGGGTACAACGATGTGTCCTGGTGTTCCCTTGCACAGAGTACCAAGACGTCGATGTGTGCATTTGCGAGTCCAGGCCCACCCGGTGGGTAACCACCTTGGAATAGGCGTTCAGCGATCTTGTGTGCTTGGTATGACATGCTAAGACTTTACATCATGTCCGTGCATTGTGCCGTACCTCGTCAAGCGTGTACGTCTTCGTGATCTCACCGTTCTCGAAGACCGTCTCCATGATCGAATCACGGTGAGCATCAGGGAAGTGCTTGAACGGTCCCCACTTCTCCAGCTTCACGGTCTCGATCCCACGATCAAGCGTCCTGATGAGGTCAAGGCGACCTCGCTTGCTCTTCTTTCCAGGATCTGTGATGGGATCCTTGAAGATGTCAACGCCTTTGACGTCGACCTCCATGTAGCTGCATTTCATCGCAAACTTCTGCGTGTCGCGGTTGTGTTGTTGCAGGAGCGCACCACCCATTCCGAATGCGATGTTTGATGCGCTGAAAAAGTACTGGCGAGCTAGTGTGAGGATTTCATCGATTGACTCTCGATTGATTCCATCGCCTTGGATCACACGTACGTTGTTGAGGACCTTGAACCCTTTAGAATTGATCGTTGACCCAAACTTCTTGTCAAGCAGCGTGAGACAGTGCTCCACGACAGTCGCCGGATCGCCGCTATCGGGACGAATGACGACTGTCGCGCCGGAGTTGATGACCTCCTGCTTCAACTCACCTCCCCACAGGTGTTCGCATGCATTGAAGATATCGTAGCTGTCGCTGACGACCGCAACGAGCTTGCCCGGCCTCGCAAAATTTCGAAGCATGTTACGGTACGCATCAGCCTCGTGTTCATGTCCCCAACATGTGATCGTGGAGTGTTCTGCTGCCGGGATCGAGAATCCTGCCATTGAAGAGTCATAGTAACGATTCGCAGTCAACACGCCGACGACCGTGTCGCTTCCCATGAAGTTCACAAGGTGCGCCGCTCCACCGATCCCTGCGCTCTCCTGACTTGAGACGCCACGTGAGCCAAAGTCGTGCAGCTTGAAGTTGATCTCTGCCTGAGGATCATCGCTCGTCTGCTTGAGGTGTGAGAGGATCAATTTCTTGATCTCGCGGCTCTCAGTAGCGACTGTGATCGGGTACCAGATGCGTAATAGCATCGTCTCGATCCAACTGGTGATCCAGAAGCACCTATCACAGGTGTTCTCGACGGTGACGAGAACGTTGTGTGTCGGAACGACAGTGCCTTCGGGCACGGCACGGATGCGAACGGGTAAGTGTCCACCGTGGCTCTTCACAACATGAACCCATCCTTCCTCATTGAAAGGCTCACCGTGGGCCGCGAAGAATTCCTTCGCTTCCATTACCATGTCCATGGTCACCGGCTTTGTGAAGTACTTCTTGAGGTAATACTGAAGCCCGAACATGACCGTTTCGGTGCTGCGTCCTCCTCTGCTCTCGATGTAGGAAAAGACACTTGTGGTGTTCGGAGGGTACTGTAACCAGTGACTGGCCTTGTACGAGTCAGTATCAAGTATGATGTTAAAATCGTCGCTCATGAGTTTACGCTTTCTTTCAGTGATGTACATTTAGACTTGCATGAACCAAGAAGATGTGATTCGCAAGTTGTCGCTCATTCATGATGGGCGAATTCAGTTGAAGTTGGGAACGTTCGTTGGGGTGAATGAACTTGCCACTTTTGTCGATCCCGAATACGGTGAATTTGAGGCGTTTCCTCGCAATGTTCTGCGCAGTTCTCGACATCCGACGCACAGCAGGAAGCTGAAATCTGATGGTCGAAAGATGCTGAAATGTGAATTCGTCGTCATGCTTCGTGAGGTTCATGGTGATGCTGTCACCATTCTTGACACATTCCGAGGAGTGAACTTTCGCTACAAGTTCCTTGATGAACAATTCGGAGAATTTGAAGCTCTGGCGACTAACGTCCTCTACAAGAAGACTCGTCACCCGAAATTTGGTCGCGTCAGATTTCACAAGACCTGTGAGGAACGCTACGGCGTTTCGCACTTTGCTCACTTGCCGGCGTATCAGGTCAAGATGATCAACAAGACCTTCAAGCACGGACACGTTGACCACTGGAAGACTGGTGAGTCGTGCTTCTGTTCTAGCTCCTACGAGTTGGCGACTGTGAAGTGGTTCAATGACAGAAAGATAGATTTCCAGTGGCAACCCAAGACATTCAAGATGCCCAACGGGCGTTCTTACCGTCCTGATGCTTATGTCGTGGACATGGACCTGTGGATCGACATCAAGGGTTGGCTGACCGACGGGTCCCGAGCCAAGTGCGAGTGGTTCAAGACTATCATGTCCAACTTCGAGCTGTGGACGAGAGACAAGCTTCAAGAATTAGGAATCCTTCCTTCGTCACCCGTAAACTCGAAGTCATACGTCAGCGTATCGTGACACACTACGTTTCGGTTCACCCAAGTTACCCACTCGTCTGTGCGTGTCTCTCCTGACGCCTTCTCAGCGTGCTTCAACATCCGTTCTCTGCAGTCATCCACGTTGTCTTGCATGATGTCAACGCCGAACGTAGTGGACAATGCCTGCACCGGTGTAGAGCCCGTCTTCACCTTGAGGTAGACGATACACGACAGGAATGCACCGTCACCACAGGATGGGTCCAGAAAAGTTTTCGAGGGATCGGAGATGGTTTCCTTGGGCACTTGACGCAACATTTCGAGGGTCAACGAGCGTGGAGTGAAGATCTCACCGAACTTATCGACGCGTTCAGGAGTTCTCATGGCACCAATCGAACTGGTCTTACATGAGAAATGATGTAATCGTCCTCTGTATGTACATGAGGCGACATGTCAGGAACGACCCAACCTTTGAGCGGATGACGACCTTTACAATTCTGAGGTCGACACACTACGTAGTGTAAACACCCATATGCAAGATTCGAATTGATGATGCCTGCACAGTGCTGCCAGTCATTCTTCATCGATGCTGAAGTGATTAGTCTCTTGTAATCAGGCATTGATGCCACAAATGCGTGTTTCGGATCAACAGGAATGACAATCTGATTACAGATCAAACCAAGGGGCATTATGCCCGGTCTGTGATCAGATCCCAAGAGACATATGGGCTCATCCCCGGTGATGAGCGTGTCTTCAGGGAATTCGATGACTTCCCATTCACGAGCCATGAAGATTGACACATATGACTTGATAGCCTCACGCATCACTTCCAAGTGCAGTTTTTCTTGATGAGTGACATCAATGTTGAACTGATTGGGATCATACGTTTTGACTGCGTCCACGACTTCATCAGCTTCATATTCCCCTCCGATGTCTTGTTTTCCTAAGCTAAAATTTCCTAAGCTAAAAAGCTTACGAAAACCCATGGGGCCTGCAACGGGCAAGTTGACAGCTTGCATGAAATCACCTGTTCGTGAGATGACTTCACATGGATCGTGAATGAGCAACTGCTGCACAAGAGGTGACGTCACATACTCTTTGCTTTTCTCTATGAGAATCCGCGATTGCTGTTTCATCCCTTCCACGCGCAGCATACGTGCTGTATCACCGCGCGTGAACAATAGTGCGCAGAATATGCTGAGATGTTCTTTGTGAGAATCTGGTCTGTTATCGTTGATCGCTGCGTAATGCTTCCCATTAACGATGTGTTTGATTGAAGCAGCTGCAGCTGCTTCCGTCTTGCTGAGCAAGATTTCAACTGCAAAAGGATCTTCAATGTCAGGTATTGTGTAGTAGTTACGCTCTGTGAACGGCCCGCTCTTTGTCTGACCAGCATCTTGGAGCTTCCATTCACCAACAAGATTGGTTCTATCGCCGAGCAGCACTTGATGCTCGGCGTCTTTGAATCTCTTGATCAAAAACCTGGGTAACGCCTTGTGCTGATTTTCAGGTTTGTTCACCTGAACACCTCTTCCCACGGCTTAGTCAGGATCGCTTTCGGCACGCGCTCAAAGAGCTCCATGGGAAATCCCAATGCACCGGGCTTCATGAACTGTTCAGCAACGAACTTCACGAGCGGTGATTGCAGGAACTCTACCACTCGATCTCCTTCTTGTTTCGAGGAGACGATGTAGGCTGCAGTGTGTTCTCCAACTGAACACTTTCCATCATCGTATCCGATGACGAACGCACCGCTATCACTGACGAGTACTTTTTTGCTTTCGAAATGAGGTGGCTTCTCAGCCGACCAGTTGAAACGACCTTTCTTGACCTGAGCGCTAGTATTCGCCAACGGATACGGGTGTCCGTCAGGTTCAGTGTCAGACGGAATCGAAGCCCACCCTCGAAGTCTTGCTTGCTTCTCGATTGGTTCTTCCCGCATGCACACCTCGTAAAACTTAGCCACCTTCGCCAGTGTCTCAGGGTCACTTGACTTCGGGAGCAGACACAACTTCTGCAGCACCTCATGAAGCTCGTTCTTCTGTCCCTTGATCACGTGCCAGGCGTCCACTGAGGTGTCACCGAGCATCGGAAAGTGATCGACAGGCTCTCGGGTGTCCATCCACCACTTGATTTTGCTATCGAACATCAGTGACTGCGCCTGACGGTGAAGGCTTCGAGGCTTGAAGTTGCCCTGGCGCCAGTTGTGTGGGGTGACGAACAGCAGGTGACCGTCGTCAGCGGCGAGCTCGAAGGCACGTTCGATGAACTTCTGCCAGATCTTGCTACCTTCCTTACGCCCGTCGCCTGACTTGGGTGGGTTGAAGGGTGGGTTCCCGATCAGAACGTCGAATTTGCGATTCAAGGTACCTCTAAATATTATATTCTCGTGTCCCGTGAAGAACAAATCGAGGCCATCGTAGGGCACAAAGATCGGTTCTACGCCAAGGCTGCGAGTGAACGTGGCGACCTTTTCAGTGTGACAGACGAAGGTGACAGTACCGGTTGCGACGCGCTTCTCTCGACGATGAATGAGAACGGCTGCGAGCAGACCCAAGTCACTCAGCACGAGAACATGACCAGTGAGGTCGAGTCGCTCGACCATCTGTTTGCCGAGTGTGGCGTACAGGGTACACGCAGGCTTACATAGGTCGTCGATGTAAGCTTCATCAAGTCGAGCTTGAAGACTTTTCTGGGTGGCTCGAGTGGGCTCAGACGACGGCACAGGCGGCCTCCAATAGTTCGAGATTGCTCATTTTGCTGCACCGGTTCATGTCCTGCTCGTGAGCCTCGACGTCATCGATCTCCACGATGAGGTTCTTGACAATGCCCTTGAGATTTTCGGACTCGAGTTCAGCCTTCGCCAGTAATGGGAGCACCCACTCGGTGTTCATGGATTTCTTGCCGTGTCGTTCTTCGGTGATGTCAGCGAACTGGTAGTCGGCGGGACTGAAGCCCGATAACGTCATCTTTTCGATGAAGCCTCGAAGCCACAGTCTGAAGTCATCAGCACTCTCGTCACGGACCAGGACGTAGACTGTCGCCGTGTACTTGTGCCAGCCTTCTGGAGAATCGAGCGAGATGCGACCCGCTTTCAACGCCTCCGTGTCCCGCGGGTCTGCACGGACGATGCGACCGATCGCCTGCTGAACACCGATGACTTCCATGTTACGTGCCATCACCAGAGCATTGAAGCAGGTGATGTCGATACCCTCCTTGACGATGGAGTGCTGTCCGAGGAGCGAAGCCACTGACGTTCTGACCCTCGCGTAGACTTCTTTACGTTCTCGCCCAGGGACACCTGCATGCACTGTCTGCAGCAATACGTCAGGAAGTTCATCTTTGACCGCCTGAGAAGAGATGATAGCCTTCGCAATTGCGACTTGTTGGCTGAAAGTGACCACGTTCGCAGTACCAACAGTTTCCAACATGTCCCTGACGGCGACGATGCAGCCTGCAGCTTCTAGAGTAGCATCCTTCAGGTCGAAACCATTGCGTTCAGCTGTCTTCTTCATCTCCCGTGACAATGCCTTAGCTCGCTTACCTTCCTCGTTCATCCGGATGGGCTTGATGACGATGTTTGGGACGACGATGCCGTCAGCTCGAAGGCGAGCGTAACCGATGTCAGCTAACTTTGGGCCGAACAATTCTTCGTCGATGGTGCTGACGATGCGACCGCGCTTTTCTGAAGCAGAGAAGAATAGGTTACGGTCAGACCACAGCGTCTGCAACCAACGTTTCTGTTCCTCGATCTGCTGACACAGGTGGTGAAACTCGTCCCACATACAAGCATCGACTTTTCGGTCTGAATTCGATAGGATGGCAAACAGCTTCTTGACAGAGGCGTAGGTGACGAAGATGAGCACCTTGTGCTTTTCACAGTGCTTCAGGGCTTCGAACAGCTCACCCGGATTTGTGGTCTGGAAGTACGGAGCGTTGGCATCGAGACGTGCCTCATCACCCGTCCTGAAGTGAATGCGAGCCACATCGTCCACGTGAAACATCCCATAGCATGCGAAAGTCTCATCATGTTGCCGAAGCAGATCGATAGTGGGAGCGACGATGACCTGCAGCGAGTGACCGAGCGTGAAGAAACCATGTCGTAGGGCGTAGTACTCGATCAGAGTCTTTCCGCCTCCCGTCGAGACGATGAAGCGACCGCGATTCACTTCATCACCTGCAGGACGCCTTCGAATGCCTCGAGCTGGTGGAGGCGCATCTTGGGCGCTCGAGTGGTCTTAGGAGGCTTGGCACTAGCGAGCACCGAAATCAACAGATCGGGCCAGAAATTCGGGTCGCGGTCGATGAACTCGACCTGCTGTGACCGTCCCATGACTCGCATCTGGTTTCGAGCATGCTTGAAGCCACGATGAAAGACACCGTTGCTGGAATCTGAAGGCGAATGCTCGAGGTTAGTGAAGAGGATGCGACGATGTGACGGAATGCCCTCACCGTCAGCCATACCGATGAAGGTGCCGAGCTCGCTAAGCGAGAACAGGCGCATTGGGTTACTACGCCACTTCGACTGGATGATGCCCCTGTCACCGCTCAAATCGGTGTAATCGAAATCGAAACCGCACTGCATCGGATCTTGACTAGTGTGAGAGACATCGGTGACGCCGAGCAACGGGTTCGACGCGGTGCCGTAACGAGCGTAAAAGAACTCAGTGAACACCTCGAATGCTGCACCGACCCGGTCGTTGTAGGTCTCAGACCCGACTTCACCACCGTCCACTCCCCAACTGCGTATCGCCTCGTCCAGGCTGTCGTAGCACTTTACGTTTTCCAAGACGTTGGCCTGAGCGACGTCCAACGTTCGGAGGTGTTTCAGCTTGACTTTCATGATTCCATCCTATCACCAAGGGCAACAATGTTGCACCATGTACACTCGAATGAAATCATCTCAGAAACGGTCTACGAAGCGACAGCCCATCTTGTAGTGGTCTGCGAAGAACTCTTCCTCTCGGCGGTGAAACTCGTGGATCGTCATCCACCAGGCCTTCGCCATGTCGTCGGAACCGACGACCTTGGGAAGAGCCCCGTCCGGAAGCTTGAAACAGAACGCGTGGGTGATGACGCGGCCGCGCTGGTCGCGACGAGGACTGTCAAAGACTTCCTTGTCGATGATGGACTTCTTGAGGTCCTCGGTCGTCACCTTGAGCTTGGTCTCTTCCCGAAGTTCTCGGATGCAGGAGTCGATGATGTACTCGTCGGCGTTGATGTAGCCGCCTGGCCAGGCAATCAGCCCCTTGCCGTACTTGCCACCGTGGCGGCCGACCAGGACGTGACCGCTGCAGATGACGATGGCATCGGTGGTGACGAAGGTGGGCTTGTAGGGGGCTCCGAGCCAGGCCGCATGTTCGTTCTGAATGTCCTCATACTCGCCGTGGAGGCGCTGGAACTCGGGGGTCGCCATCCAGGCCTCGATGATGTTGAAGACGGGCAGCGGCACCATCTTCTTGACATCGACCTTGTCTTGGCGAAACAGGTTGTCTCGGACACTCGTCGCATCGAGTTCCGAAGAGACTCCCGACTCGACGTAGTCGCCCCATTGAGGGAACAGCTTCAAGTAGAAGCTCGTTGCATCCTTCTTGTGCCCAATCAGCTTGATGTCACAGGACCCGCCCGTAATATCATCGATCGCGCTCTGGACGGATGCCAACCACATGTTGTTGGACTGATAGTCTTTGGCATGCACGAACTCGACTCGAAGGTTCTCCTCCGAAGAGAGGCACGCTCGGACCATTTCGGCGCGCTGAGTGCTGGACCATGGGTTCATCGTGTCCCGCGCCGCGTTGGCGCTTCCAAGGACGATGACCAACTTCTGCGCTTGCTTAAGCGCAAAACGCACCAATTCTAGGTGCGCATTGTGAAAAGGTTGAAACCGTCCGATGACGACGCCAAATTCATGCATGACACTCTCCGTGTAGAATCCAACAAGCCCTCTCTGGGCTTAGCGTTGGGATGGTGAAGCACCATCTGCAAATACTGTATCTCTCTCAATAGGGTTTGTTCAACTCTAGATGACTCTTTGCATCCAGGGTTCAAGTTTCACAATGTAACCGCCTGAAAATTGTTTTTCTGGATGATCGGCCATCTGACGAATCAGGCCACGTAGGCTGAGATCAGTACGTGATTCATACGCGTTTAGCTGCTCGGGTGAGAATGTCCTCTGACGATCGTGGTGTCGACGGTTACATAGATCAAAATCGGCGTAGTGAATGTGCAAGTTGTAGAGGCGCTTGTTCTCACCTTGCGTGTCACCTCCACCTACGATGCGTGGTCCTCCCAAGTCGTGCCACCCACGTCCCCATGTCGGAGTGTCTTTCCACATGAAAGCGTTGTCGTATTGCGGGCAACGAACGCCTCGTGTGCGTTGTGATAGCAACGTTCCCTTCTTCGGATCGTACGCTGCATCATCATCTGTGTGCATGACGTTGATAGCTGTCAGGAACCTATGGCGGTCTGCACTCTCGAGGAATTCATCAATGTAAGTGGTCATGTCGTGTCCGTGCTCGTGGCCCGGCACGATTATGTCATCAGGGCTCTCCGCGAATAGAACACATTCGTAAGACGCGAGCAATTGTGTGATCACGCCCTTGATGTAACGATCGTTCTTGCCCACTGGCACGGTGCCAGGTGGAATTTCGTGGAAGTTGACCCCGACCCCGCGGCACAATCCTGCGGTTGAGTCCGTTGATCCGTCGCTGTGGATGAAAAGATCCTGTGGATCAGAACACCTCGTGTAGTGCTCAAGCCAGAAAGGTAGAAATACTTCCTCATTTTTGACTATCGCGAGGATGGCACAGCGCCGTTTCATCGGTTCTTCTTGCTGACTGCCCTACCCTGCATCTTTTCCCAGTCACGATCCTCAGGAGGACGGACTTCGAGGTTCTTTGCCCAGACGCCATTGAGAACTTTCGTATCAACGCCTAGGCCCTTCGCAACGTAGGCAAGCGCGTTGAGGTCCTTCGGGAAACAGTGTCCTCCGAATCCCCTGACGTAACGTCCGTCATGTGTAGGCACTGGCCCAGGCACAGCCCAGTGACTGTCACCCAAACGCTTGTCGAGCTTTGCGTACTCGACAACCTTGTCATAGTCAACGTTCAGTCCCTTGTCGTCCAAGGCTTCGACGATCTGAGCGACCTCATTCGCATATGCAACCTTCGTCGCCAGGAAGCAGTTGATTGTGTACTTCACCATCTCGGCAGTCGTTGAACTGGTCTTGACGATAGGAACTCCCTTGAATGCAGTCTGAAACAGCAACTTGACGTTGTTGATCCACGGCCTGGGACCTCCGAGGATGATCCGATCCTGGTTTCGCATGTCATCGAGAGCGTTCGCCTCAGTCAAGAATTCAGGGTTGAAGACCACGTGAAGACCTGAACCAACCAGGCGCTCATGAGAGTTCCAACGTTCGACAGTTCCAGGCGGGACTGTCGATTTGATGACAGCGATACTGACAGTCCCGTGCGGCAACATGGAACATGCATCAGACAATTCAAACAGCACGTTCTCGACGATCGATAGGTCAGCCTCTCCGTCTTCGAACATGGGCGTTGGCAAGCAGATGAAGTAGACGCCGCTGAATTTTGTGCCCAATTCATGCATAGCATAGACGAGACCCTTGGTCGTTGTGGCCTCAACTGGCTGAGAATCAGCCCGGGCATGCAGAATAGGAGCCTTGCCACCAGGCTTGCGGATGCCTGCCTTGTCGAGGGTGTACACGTCAAAACCACGCTCTGCGAACACGGTCGTGAGTGAACCGCCTACGAACCCCTGACCGATGACTGCGATTGATTTCATGTCTTCCTTTCAGATGATGTTGATGTCGAGCACTGTCACATCACAGACGTAACACGTTTCATCGTACACGACGGATACTTTCGCCTTCTCATGCGGCAACGTGCTATCCTTATAAACTCTCATGCAAAATGATACGTGTCATTTTGTTCATCTAGAACAGCACAATCGATGATGTTTTCAAAGAGAGCGTTTGCGCAATGTTGAAGCAACTCCTCTTGTTCACGAAGCTTAGCTTTGTTTTGCTTTTCACGAGCCCGCTCAATAAAGTCGATTGACATGTGCAGATGGTATCACATGTTCTGACGGTGTTCAAGCAGTCACTTCTTCTCTTGTAAGAGCAAGAGCGAGTTCAGGTTGAACGCATCAGATGCAAGGTTATTCTGCACTTCAGGTTCACCGAACAATCTCTTTGTCTCGGGCCAACATGCCTTGCCTTCCTTCATTGTCAGGTCATCATTCAATTCAAGCGCACCGTGCCGCACGACAATGCTTGTATCGCAGATCAATTGCGGCATCTTGTAGAACAGCTCGTTGATGTACGTGTCATTGTGCGCAGACATCGAGAGGTGTCCCAGGCAATCGTAGTATGAACGATGGACGATCGGAAAGAAATCCTTGTTGCGCTTGCCGCTGATGTCATCGACGTATGATCTGATGAACTTCAGCTTTCCATCGTCAAATTGACGCACTTGATCGTCCCACCTGCGTGTTGTCATGATTGCATCATCATTCCAGATCATCATGAAACGTCCTGATGCGACCTTTGCCATCTCGTTGTACATCAGGTGAAGATCTGCGTAACCTTTCCCGCGCTCGCCGATGAGTACTGTCGTGTTGAACGAGTGCTTTGATCCATTCATGAGGTGAATTCTGGTTGCATCATCGTCAGAATCGATCCGAATGATCACCTCAATGTCTTCAGGGTTCTTCGTCATTGCGTCAAGCGAGTTCAACGATGCCTGTAATCTCTCAACGCGTGCTCGGGACGGCGTGAGGAGGCTGATGAGTTTCCCGCCTTTCATTTTGTGCCTTCGCCGAGACGAATCACGACGACGTCATCCTGATCGGGAACGTACCTGTGTGGATCAATGACGATGCTACCTTTCGGATAACGTTTCTTTGCAAACTGAGCGTGCTTCGTACCGATGAAGTAGATCGCTGGGTGGAATCCATTCCTCGTGTCAGCGTTGTCCCCTGCAGTCACGATCGGATCGACCATGGTTACGTTTATGTTTCGCTCACGAAGTACGCTCTCCAACAAACGAGACGGACTTCCTACCGTGAGGTTTGTCTCAGGCTTGAACGACTTTCCCATGATGTACACCTGATATGCTGGGTACGTTTGAACGTACTCTTCAATGATGTCTGCGAACCAGTCTGTCTGACGTTCACGCTGCATCATGATCGCCTCAAATAGATCGTACCCAAGGTCGAGTCTCCTCGCTAGCCACGATAGTGCGATGTTGTCACGAGGATGACACCCTCCACCGTCGCCCATGCCAGCAGTGAGGTACTTTGTGCTGATCAAGCGATCGTCAGCTAGTTTCAATGCGTCAGTGACTGCGTCGACGTCCGCGCCAGTCTTGTGACAGATCTCCATGAGTGTGTTTACAAATGCGATCTTTGTGCTGATGAACGTGTTGTACGCGACCTTGATGAGTTCAGCGTTCCTGATCTTCGTTCTGTAAAAGGGTCGATCGTGGATCGTCTTGTAGAACTTCTCAGCTAGATCAGCTGTTTCCACGTCATCGACACCAAACAACACGAATTCTGGGTTTGTGAAGTCATGGATAGTCGTTCCCATTGCAATGAAGAAGGGGTTGTAGCACAGTTTGATTCCTCCATGAAGATGAGGCATGATCTCACGATCAACCGTGCCAGGAAGCACGGTTGAGATGATCACAACTCTAGCTTCCGTGGGACCGCCGTACTTTTGATTCGATGAAAGAACCGAGGAGAGGCTTTTCATTGCAGCGTTCAGGTACCGGTAGTCAAAGTCAACACGTTTTTGAGGAAGACGATTGACACCTTCGTACCTCGGGTGATGGGGTGTCTGGACTGCTACAAAGATCAGGTCACATTCGACAAGATCTGCTACACCCACAAGCCTGATCTTCGTGTTCGTGAGTAGATCCTGTGCACCTACCTCTTGATAGGGCAACACCCGGGTGTTCATGATGTCAACAACTGTAGGACTGGGATCGTATCCCATCACCTCGTGTCCTGCAGCCTCAACTGCAAGTGCGCACGGAAGTCCCAGCTTTCCCAATCCTAAGAATCCGATCTTCATGATGTCACCCTTCGAACTGTTTCTTTGCATCTTCGAACGCAGCAATGAATTGTTCATCACAGTAGTTGAAGTTTTGCCCACTCGAGAACTTATCCCTCGCATGCGCTCCTAACAGGGCAAACGCTCTGGGTCTGTCGTGGTGCTTCATCCATGCTTGTGTCACTTTGAAGATGATTGCCTGCTGGTTCTTCAACGCCCTGTGAAGTCCGAAGTGAAATGCTTGTCGATCAGTGCAATGTGCACAGTGAGTTCCCGCAGGTCTTAGTGATTGTGGAAGTTCTGCTTCACGTAAGACGATGTCATGGTCAATATCAACGCCACGATCACAGTACAATCCATCCTGCGTTTGTCTGAACGTGACCTTAGGGCTGAAAACATTGAGACCGTTGATGTGCGCATCTGTCATGTAGTCAAACAACGGTGCTTGCAGGCCTGTGATGCGTGGATTTGCCTTGAACAGTTCAGCGATACATGACAATGTGTTGTATTTCATAAGGATAGTGTCAGCATCGACCTTCACGAATAGGTCATGATCGTTCTTACACTTGTTCCACTCATCCCACAATGCGTTGTGAGCTTCCTGTTCGTTATACCCTGCGATGACGAAGTGCGTTACGTCAACATCAACCTGCTGACGTACACGCTTGACACACTCATCGAACTCGCCTTCCTGAGAGTACATCGTACCGACAAAGATCCTTGTCATTTCATTATCTCCGCGAGATGCCAGTCACTCCTGAGCGCATACATGCAGATCTGATCATAGTACTTGCCATCACGCATCAAGGAGTGAACCAAACGTCCCTCTTCCTTGAAGCCTATGTGATTGTACACCTTTTGACCTATTACGTTGTACGTTGCAGTGGTCAATGATGCGCGCTGAAGCATTAGACCGTATGATCCGAACGCATAGTCGAGCATCCTCGACCACATGTACTTCGCAAGGCCTTGACCACGAAAATCTTTATGAATGTCCGCGCCGAGGACGCACGTACCATTGTACGTGTCGATTGAGTAGAATTTTGCAAACCCAACGGGCGTTCCCATGTTTCCATCGACTGAATCCTTCACGAAGATCAGTCTATCTTCCTTGGGATTCTTTTCAATCGTCGACCACCATTTCATGTGACTCTCGAGAGTGATGGGTCGAGGGTCGGTCAGGTTGTGCAGCACAACGGGATCATTGTGTAGTTCAACGAGCCATTCATGATCCTCCGGATACACGCAGCGCAAGCGCATGTCAGGAGGCGTGCTGGGACGCTTCACTTTGTAAGTTCCTTCACACGAGTGGCAATGTGCTCAATGTCCTCGCGGTCGAGCCACCATCCACATGGCAACGAGAATTGACGTGATGAAAATTCCCTTACACCTGGAAGTTCGACAGCGCTGTCCTTGAAACAGGTGTACGTATCGTTCGGCACGTGAACGAGCCCAGCCATGATGCCTTCCTCATTTAACGCCTTGAGCAATTCATCTCTTTGACGAGAGCTCTTTTCAGGCACAACCTTCATGGTGTACACCCATGCTGATCCTGAGCCACTGTCATGCCAGTATTGAAGATTGTTCTTTCTTGTGGTCACGACCGTAGCACAATCCTTGAATAAGGAATCATACACACTTGCATTGTAGCGATGAGTCGCGAGGATGTGATCGATATGCTTCAGGTTGGCAAGGCCGATCGCAGCAGAAACATTATTCATGTTGAACTTGAAACCAATCTCTTCAATGTCAGCGTCCCACTGCTGACCCTTCCAGTTACCCTTGTCATCCTTCGTACGATCACGGTCTAGACCGAACCACTTCAGAGCCTTCGCACGTTGGTGATCGTTCGGATCGAGGCAGATGAGAGCACCTCCATCTCCTGTCGTGAAATGCTTGATCGCCTGGAAACTGTAGCAGGTGAAGTCCGCCCATCGATTGATCGGCGCCCCTCTGTAGAACGCCCCGAACGCATGTGCTGCATCCAGGATGAGCTTCACATTGTTTGCCTTGCATACCCTTGACAGGTCGGCGAGCTCAGGAGGTGTACCTGCCCAAGCGACTGCAATGACTGCCTTTGTTCTAGGAGTGATGCGAGCACTGACACTGAGTGGATCGATCATTCCCGTGTCAGGATCCACGTCTGCCCACACGATCTTTGATCCTACGTGTTCGATAGGCGCGTTGGTTGCGACGCACGTCATTGGTGTGGTGATGACCTCACCCTTGCCACACATGTACAGCGCAGTTGTCAACGCTGACGTGCAACTGTTTGTCAGAATGACGTTCTTGGCACATAGTCGACCGGTCAATCCCTTCGTCAACTGCGTGACCTGTTCACCCTCATTGATGAAACCTGAAGTGAAAACCTTCCTGATTTCCTCCAGCGCTTCATCGGAAGGAACGTGCACCTTGAAAAGAGGATACGTCTTCATGTCATTCCTTACGATTGGTTGCGATCTCTTCGATCGATGCGCCCTTGAAACTCTCAAGAGGTGCATCCAGCACGCCCAACGTGTTGAGATACCGTTCAAGAGAAGAACGATCCATCACGATGTCTGAACTCGAGTACGTGAACCTCGCACCTGTCCCTGCGTTGAATGCAGGCTTGATGACATAGTTGAATCCAACGGGAGGTTGTAGCTTGCGAGTCCGTACAGACTCTGATTCATTCACCAGATCTTCGTGTTTCTTCTCGCCGGGCCTCAACCCGATGATCTTGATAGGCTTGCCATACCTCTCTGAGAAGATGTCAGCAAGATCGCCGATCCTCATTGAGGGAAGGCACGGTATCCAAGTTTCACCATTTGCGCCATGATTGATCGCTTTCTCAATCAGACTGACGCTGTCGTCAAGCGTCATGCAAAATCTCGTCATTGAGGGATCGGTGACAGTAAGGAATTCGCTGTTCAACGCCTGGTGTTTGAACAGCGGGATGATGCTACCTCGTGATTCGAGGACGTTACCGTAACGAACTGCAAGGTAGCGTATCAGCCTTGAACCAGTGTCAGCCTGACTCGTGACGATACGCTCTGAGATTGCCTTACACATCCCATAGACATTGACCGGTGCGCATGCCTTGTCAGTGCTGACGAACAGGACGGTCCTGATGTCGATGTCATCTGACGCGGCGTTCGCGGCATCGATGATGTTTTGCGTTCCTATTACGTTCGTCTTCACACTTTCATCAGGCGTCAATTCGCAGGTATCAACTTGCTTCAATGCCGCCGCTATGATGATGGTGGTCGGCCTGTATTGCCTGAGGACGTCCTGGACCCGAGCTCGGTCCCTCACGTCACCCACGTAAAATCGCAGCCTGTCGAGGGATGGAGCCAATGCCCCGGCCGAGAGCTCATTTCTGATGGTCCAGTGCTTCGCTTCGTCACGTGAATATACAGCGACTTCTCTTGTCCCGACTACGCCCGGAGGCAACCACCTATCGATCAGTTTTCGACCAAGAGAACCGGTGCCGCCGAAGATCAGGACCCTTGACATGCTCAAACTTTACTTCAGACGGACCACCGTGTACTGGTCACGTGGAGCGATGAATGCCTGGCGTGTGGGCAGGTACCCCTGTTTGGCTAACACCTTGGGCAACGTCCATGATCCTGTGATGACATTTTTGTCATGGGGCTGCTGCTCACATGTAAAGATGCCTCCATTGATGAGGGCATTTCGCGGGTATGACGAATGATAGAGTTGTTGAAAGTCGAATTCAGTGAAGCTGTGCATTACACGTAGTTTATTGAACGCGTCTCTCATCGCAACGTATCGGTTGAGAGCGGGTAGCTGCGTCAAGAAGTTCGTTCTCCAGAACGATCCCTCACCGACGCGTTCGTGTTTCACGCCTTCGTTCGTCACACGATTTGTGTGCACCTGCCAGATGTTCTTGTGGGAGCCCTGTACAGGTCTCTCCTTGTTGTAGAGGCGAAAGTTCTCTACTGAGTACTCCTGTAATCGTACGGCCCCTACGTCAGGATGTTCGTCCATGAACGTGACGCAATCTTGCATTCTGTGCGCACCGTAGTGGATCATATCCGATTCGATGATGTACGTGTACTCGGGCGGATTCTGCGCTAGCGAGTCGAGCCACCAGTCGATTGCTGTCCAATACCCAACGTTACGGTCAGCACGATAGACATTCTTGAAGGCAGAGCAAAGCTCACCCATACCAACGAACGTTGATGCGTTGTCAAAGACAGTGATTTCGTTTGCCCACTCAGGAGGACAAGAATCCTTGATGTTGGCGATCACCCGTTTCAACACATCGTAACGCGACTGCTCGAGGCAACATGTGACCAGTAGAATGCTTGGTCTCATAGTGATTCAATGAGTTTCCTGTAGGGTTCGTATGCCTTTGGGATCCTCATGTGTTCTACGTTTGGAATTGCAGGCGTCGCAAGCAACGTGTTGTCGTTGACTGCTGACGGAGGTAACACCTGCGATGCAATTCCGATGTCTCGAGAGACGCAAGGCACGCCCACCAGCCCACACTCGATGAGACTTTGTGGTCCACCTTCCTGCCGCGCGGTGACGGGATACAGGTCAAGCGTCTGGTATAGCTCATTGACGACTTCTTGTTCTGGCATCTCGAAGTACGTGCATCGGATGTTCATCTCTTCAAGTCTGGACATGATGTATTGACGGCGCCAGCCTGCGAGAACGACATGAATCGGTCTGAAGACGTTGAGCGCTTCGAGATAGTTCGCGAGCAGGTCAGGTCCCTTCTCGAGCTTGGGTAGGTAAATCCCCTTGGGAATACCTGCCCCCTCTGTGTCACGCTGAAATGAACCCACAAGATAACCGTTCACCGGGAGGCCGTGCTTCCTCCGGAGGTTAGCGCGATCATCCGTTCGCTTCCAGATCCTATGATTTGCCCAGTACGGGATGAGCTCGATGGGTTTTGACGTCAATGGTCTGACGAAGTCCAACGTGTGAATGTTCATCACGTGATACATGTCAGTGATCATGTCACGATGCTTGAACGCTAGCCTCGCAGCGACGTCAAATTTCTCAGGAACGATGTGATGGATCGTTGTGATCACTTGCTTCTGTTGAAGAAGCTCATATGGGAGCTGATCAAAACACCAATCAGCATGTAACCAGATCACATCTGCTTCACGAGGATCATCAACGCTGATGTCAGGGTTGTCATCATACCACTCCTTGTCGAGGCGGTCAACGATCCAACTCTCGTTGGGCGCGAGGATGAATACCTTGTTCATTTGATACTTTCAAAGAGTTTCACGTATTTCTTTGCGACTTGCTTGATGTCGATGTTGCCCGTGTAGAACTCACCAAGACGATCGCGAGGGGGAAGGTCATCGACCTGCGTAACGTCGATGTCGGGAGGATCATCATAGTCAACGAGCTCAAAGTTGTAAGGTGTTTGCTCCTTCAAGACGACACCATAGTCATTGCCGGTGACGTTCCTGATCAGTTCACGTGTGCCACCGACCTCACTGCATACCACAGGAGTGCCTTGCGACAATGCTTCGACCACAACGTTCGGACAGTGATCTGCCCATGCAAGATGAAGCATGTAGTTTGCTGCAGAGTAGATTTGCAGGTACACTTCCTGTGGAACTACCCCTGTGTAGAAGATGTGTGGATGTGGCTGCATCTTGTACGGATTACGTCCGCAGATGATGAGACAGCTGCTTTGATTCTTCTCGCGTAGACGATGAAACAATCTGATGTTAGCGTCAAGCCGCTTCTGCGGATGCCAGTGCGAACTGCTAACGTACATCTGTTGGTACATCTGTCGCATGTCAACGAGCGCAGGTAGCGTTAGTTCCTTGATTGGATCCAAGTTGATCCCATTGTGGATCACAACGCCTTTCTTTTTGTCGCCCCACCATCGCAGAGTCATCTTGCGATCAAATTCTGATTGCCACACGACTGCGTCAGCAACGTTGTAGAGCGACTTCAGAGGCTTATTCTTTGTATGAAACTCGCTTGGCTTGCTCCACAGGCCATCGAGCCTCTGAACGATCCTCTTCGCAAGCTTTGCACCGATCGTGGGCTGGATGAAAACGAGTGATACGTCAGCGTCTGTTCCATCGCCGAAGATGACATCGTGACCCAGCTCGAGCAATGCTTTCGATAGCCTGTACGCGAACGTATTGGGCCCCGACGCCGCCAGGAGGTTTACGCTGTCAAGATGTACCTTCATGTCACGATCGCTTCTTGATCTCCTGAATGATCGGCACGGCAAAGTCCGTGCCGTTCAGGATCGCAGCAAGGATCGCAAGGTGTTTGGTTTCAATGTTCTCCAATTTCGCTCGTTGTGTGAAGATGTCAGGGTCAAGTTCTTCTTTTCCATTCACGAGGATCCCATCGTAATATGATTGTGCAAGAAAATTCATCGCCTCGTTCGGGATGTGGATCCCGGACTCGACGAGCACCTCGATCAGGGAATCGAAGATGGTCGTGTAGATCTCGACGCAGGACACCAGGTTGAGCTTGCGCTCTCCCGTGATGAGGGGCTGCAGCTTCGTCCCTAGCAACTTGCTGATGGTCTCGTGCAATTCGGCCGGCTTCATGACGTGCTCCTTCGCCGAAATTCTTCCTCGAGAAGAGGTCCCATGACCGTCTCATTGAAGAGATTTTTCAGCAGCTGGACGTCATTGTACGGCAGATCCGACAACTTGTATTCATGGATGATGACCTGGTCAGCCATCATCTCGCCACCATTGAACTTGATTGACTTGAAGAACTGATCTGTCAACCATGCACGGGCATTTGGACCGATCTTGTACTTGCTAGCAGTGAAGACGCTATCAATCGTTGTCCTGATTGATGCTCTGATCTCGCGCATCAGATTTGGAGTTAGAGATTCATTGATGAACTTTTGCTGGACAACGTTGTTGAGGTGCAGTTCCAGCAACTCTGCAAACCTGATGCGCTTATTTTCGTCAGACATGCGTACACTGTACAACGTCGTGTGCCATTGATCACGCTGGCAAGTTTACGATCGACTTGAGGAAGTCGTTGTACTCTGCTACAGATTCCTTCCACGAACGCAGATGTATTGCGGGGACGCCCGTGGGATGCAGGTGATGCTCGAGACGATTCTTGAGGTCAGTCCATGACACGTATGTCGAATCGCAACCTGCAAACTCGACAGCTCCACCGCCGTCTCTGTGTACGTACGTGGGTAGCTCACATGCAAGTGATTCGAGAATGTGATTGGGTCCTGGGTCGAACAACGACCCTGACACGTACACGTCGTGCTTGCCGAGCTCCGCACCCAATGCATGGCCGTGAAGAGGTCTAATGACCTTCGTGTTCTTGAAGTCACATTGGTGCCGCCCGACGTACGTGAAAGCAAACTTGTCGGGCTGCTCACCTACCAGCTCGTCTATCTTCTCGTAGACGTCAGCACCCTTCATGCGATTGTCGCTCCAATGATGGGCGACGATGTTGAGCTTGCCGTTGTTGAGCTTTGGTTGCTGCTTGAAGATGCTACGTTGAACACCGTTGTAGATGACGGTCTGTTCCTTGCAGGCCCACCCCTTCTCATTGAAGTAGTCCTTTAGCCAGTTTGACACGAACACCGTGCCATCGACATGCTCTGAGACCTTGAGCAGCATCTCGTCCATGCCTGTGGTACCCTTTCGAGCATCACATTCGTTGACGCGAAGCACGATCTTACACGTGGGCTTCACGTAGAGCTGGTACATCACTGCCTGATCGATGCTGATCTGTGTCGGTCCCTGGTTATCAAGACCCACGATGAGCATAACGTCCGGATTGATGTTCATCGATGGATCGTCACACAGTTCGATGTCACCACGCGACCCAGCTGGAAATCCTTGCGACACAGCTAGAGTTAGCGGATCGTGCTCACCTGTAAACTCCCAGTACGCGTTGAAGAATTTTGCTCCGCCGCCCCAAGGGCCTTGCACGGGACCTCTATTGATGTAGACCTGCATGTTCTTAGTCTACCACGGTGAGCGTCAGGTTTTCACTCTACGTACCCACGCTTTCGTAGGAACTCCGCTTCGTCACGTTGGAAATATGCGTCAGGCGTCTGGTACGTTTCAGGGATGTCCTCGATCGTGTAGTGGTAGAACACTCGCGGAATGAACCCACAATTCGTTGTGTTGTGCAGGACTGGCAAATAAATCGCCTGGTCCCCGGCGCGCGTGATGTACTCGCCGTCCTCACCGCGGAAGTTCTCGTCCTTCACACCATTGATGACGTGCTTCCTGAACGTCTTGAGGTGCGAGCTCACCCAGGGTTGGTTGTACACGTCAATCTCCGGAAGCAGAGGACCGCTGATATTCTTGTCCGTGTAACCCCACCTGTGTGCAGACCACGCGGCCTCACACTTTGTGTGATTGTAAATCGCATTGATGTACTGCAATGCATCGAGGTCAGTCAACCAATCATCTGCATCGATGCGACAGATGATGTCGTCATCCTTACACATCGAGATTCCCTTGAGAACGTTCGCGACCTCCCACCTCTTTTCAGCATTCCATACGACCTCAATTTGTTCGGAGTACGTACCGTTCATCAAGCACTGGAATTGCAGTACGATCTCCTCCTCAACTTTCTTGTGTTCCTCTGACGAAACATCATCGATTAGGATGACCTTCCATTTGTCATAGGACTGCCCACAGACAGAGTGCAGCATCCTGCCCAACGTCTTAGACGCATTGTACATCGGCGCGACAAAGACGAATCGATTGTCACCAGTTTTCGTAGTGTGAGACATCAATCTCCTCCCCACATGAGCACTTCACACGAACGCCTTCACCGAGGCTCGTGGGCGTGATGCAGTACGTATATTCTCCACCGATTGAGCCAACATTTCTGGGCACGTCGTCAGTCTCCATGTGCTTTTCTCGATTATGAGAACGTCGCCAGTCACGGATTTCCTTTTGCTGCTCCTTTGTGAGGTAGAAGATTGGATCACCTCGACGCTCCTCGACCCTTCTCAACTGTTCGGACGTCCATACCGGTGTTGCTGCGCAAGGTCCTTCGTGATCTTCGTTACGAGAACACGACCATCCGGTGGGAGGTCTCCTACATCGATACTCACCAATCATCACGTGTAGTTCCTTCCTTGCTGAGCAGCACCTGTCCGTAGTCGACCTGGTCGTCAGTGAGGCGACGATCATCGAAGAAAATACGCCTGTCCATGATGATCAGCTCCTTAGAGGAATCGTCAATTTCGTCGATGAGACGATTGCACTGGATACCGGGATCGTTCTTTGTAGACATGTGATAGTCATCGAACAGGAGGAACTTGTTCCACTTTTCCTTCGTGTTCTCCCAATCAAACTTCGTTCCATTGTACGAGTGATCACCGTCAATGTAGACAAGATCAAACTTCTCGTTGATCTGCGGAAGGATTGCAGCTGATGTGCCGCGAGCAAAATTCACATACTTGAACCACTCTTGAGGTAGCACCTGCTGCAGCATACCGAGGTACTTCTCATCGATGACCGGGTCAATGGTGATGATCTTGCCTTGCACACCTGCATCGTGGAACGCTCTTGCAGCACAGAACGTTGAGTAGCCTCGACCCATGCCGACCTCTAACATCGAAGTCAGGTTGAACTGGCGAATGAGGTAGTAGATGAGGATCCCGCGCTCGTAGTTCGGGCGGAAGAACATGCCATGCTTCTTGTAGTTCGGGTCGTTGGGTTCCCTGTTTCGTTTTGCTGTGAACTCTCCGATGTGATCAAAGTCACCCATGACGATCGAGTCAAGGACGACACCCATCTCCTCGAGCTTCTGCCTGATGTTCACAGTTCTCATCATTTCACCCTGTAACCAAAGCCACCACGCGGTCCTACCCCATCGATGCGCTCAAGCTCTCCAGCATCGTACATCCTTTTCAGGACACTTGACAATGAGGACAGCTTGACGACTTGAGGATGAATGATCCTTGAGTGATCGAGCATGCGCTTGATCTCCACAGCGGTGTAGTAGGCGCTTGAACACAGGAAATAATTCTCAAGCGCCTCAACGATTCGTTTACGAAGTGTCATATCAACACACCTACTTCCTGAAGTCTCACCATATCCCACAGTTCTGCATTTGTATGGCCCGTGCAGAACCATTCCCATTTCTGACGACCTTTCGGTCTCATATAACCCTTGATCTCCACCCATGTATTTGCATGATCGCCATCCTTGATGAAAGCATCAATGATATACGTGTGACCGTCAGGCATCTCGAATGGAATCTGCCAGTCAAAGTCGATACAATTTGTGTTGCACCAATTGATGAAGGCGATCTCATATGAACCTCTGCAACATAAACGTGCATTCGTTTTCCAGTGATGTAGCGTCTGCACATTCGACATTGCTTTGCACGACTTCATTATGACATCAACGTTATATGCGATGGGTACCGTAGTGCCGTAACGTTCGATAAAAGTCGCTTCTTTCTTTGCACGAACTTTCGAATCACCCATACTGCTCGGAGAACCATAACGTTCAATGCACGTCTGACGAGCATTTGCCCGTACTTCTGGTAATGACATGAATGACGCAATACCATAGCGTTCAATCATCGTCTGCTTCTTTCGCTCAAGAACCTCAGGTGTCATGACTGACAATGTGTATACATGTGCCACACCGTGTCGCGCAGAATTCTGGTAACACTCACGAGTGCAGTATTGCATCAAACGCCGTTCAGGTCGTTTGCGTTCGAAAGTCTGATGACATTCATCACATTCATACACATAAATCGTACTTGTGTACGTTCTAGTGCGTCTAGATGATTGACGCTGTGTCGTTCGTTTCTCTTTCAGCACACATCACCTTGGGTTGTGTTCTACTGACGGTGATCCACGGTGTCCTCGTTCCATCCCACTTACGATGCCAAATCCAGCCGCCGATCTGTGCAAATTCTTTCGCACGTGCCTCGATCATCTCATCAGTGACCTGTGACCATGGAAGATCGAACATCATGTTCATATCTGCCGTGTCTACGTATTCGCCTCCCATCAACTGCACCCAATGTTTCGTCCAGTAATCACGGTACAACCTGATCTTCCTCGGAAGATCATACCACGAGTAATGGAAGACACAAGGCAAACCTTCTACGACTTGATTGAACCAACGCTCGTACTCTGTGAGAGCGACGGGTGATTGATCTGTACCCGACAATGCAATCCTGCGGGCGTTCTCTACGTCTGGCGTGTAGAAGTTGACGCTGAGCAACCGGTCACCCGTCTCCTTGTGCACCATGTCGCATCCGTCAGTTCCACCGACGGCGTACGGCTGTCCGTCTGCATCCGTTGCACGAAGTTCCTTTGGGATACCATGCGTGATGTGAGGAAGGTTGCGACTCAACCTCCATTTCCAAGGCTGAATGTCAGCACGAACCTTCTCTGGTCCTCCCCAATACTCGATGACAGGAAGAGACATGACATCAACGCCCTTTGGGATCACGCGGCACAGACCTGCAATCTTCGGTGCATCATCCTCGTGCACGATCTCGTCGCTGTCCATCTGCCAACAGTACTCACTTGTACACATGGCACGTGCTTCTGCTTTCTGCATGCCGTCGAAGATAGGATGACGCTTTGACTTCCAATCGCGTTTGACCTGCTTGACCTTGAGTTTCAGATTGACGTTGCCTTTGTTGTCTTGAGTAGCAGTTTCCGCTGCGATTCTTAGCAGAACTTCATAGGTGCCGTCAGTCGAACCACCGTCGACGACACACACTTCATCGCAGAATTGCAACATCGATTGAACACACTGTTCGAACGGGTATTGCTGCTTGACCGCGTTGTAGGTCGTCGTGTAACCTGAGATCGTGGGCCTGTACTCCATCATCTTCCTGATCGAGTTCCAGAAGAGACTGGGGGCCGTGAAGAGGTACTCCTCAATTGAGACCAGGTCATCGGTGGCGAACCACTCCTCGTTCTTGTGCTGGACAAAATCATTGAGTCGTAGTTGACATCCAAGTAATTTGGCCTCGATGACCATCCGGGGACAGGTATCTCCGCCTCTCGGAAGGTAGACAAAACCTTCGGCAACAGAAAGCCTGGCGAGTAGACTGTCGTAGGGCAAATCCCAGACAACGTCGTACTCCTTTTCATTGTCCTTACACCACTTCTCTGCGTCCTCAGCGCCCTTGATCCAAGACTTGGATCCCAACACAATCCATCCCTTACGTTCTTCGGGGGCAGATTCACGAAGCTTCTTGATGAGCCCAAGGGTCTTCTTTTCGAAGACGCTAGAGAGTACGACGCTGTCGTTTTCGCTAAGAAATGGGAACGCTGTCAGGTAGCGCTCTTTCTGTGCCTGCGACATCCAAAATAGTCCCTGGGCTCCCTGGAAGAATGAGCTGATCAGCTTTCCATTCATCTGGCTCGGACAGTCACATGCTGTACCAGTAGCGTTGAGGTGAAGCTCAGGTGACCTGGCACGACAGAACTTGTAGTCGTACTCGAGGATGGCATACTTCATGTTCCCGATGATTGTCGGGATGAGTTGCATGTTCAACTGCACGAAGTTGCCGAACACCCAGAAGAGCTCGTGACCCTGTCTGAGCAGATCCATCGTCACGTCCTTGGAATGCAGTCGAAATACCTCGAACGGACATTCCTGGATGAGTGCTTCAGATGTGAGTTCTGCCCCTCCGACGTAGTCGTCAACGAACATGTCTGCTACGAAGATGACTTTCGCTGTCTGCGGGATGTTGATCTTGAAATCGAAAACATTGCTAGCAAAGTCTACTGGTTGCACGTGTGGCCTCGAGACCATTGTATGCACTCGATTGAAACCTGTTCACGTTATTTGTACGTTGATGTTCTTACTCGAACTTCCTACTTACGTTCAGCACGACGAACGTGCACATTTGTCCATTTACATCTAGCAGGTTTAGTCTTAGATCTAAGATCTAGAAATTTCTGATCCGATCTGCTAGAAATTAGAAATTAGAAATCTTGATCTAGCGGAGGATACGTGGCACGTAAGCAGACACAGGTCAGTGTAGCGCGAAGGGTAACGTCGGAATTCGAAAAGAAGACGACTAGGACTCTTCGAGAGCAAAATCGCGTGTTGGCACAACAGAATGACGTTCTTGCTCAACTTCAGGACCGTCTTGATGCACCAATCCTCAACGGAGGCTACAATGACCTGGTTCAGGAAGTTGGTGAGATCAAGAGCATCAAGTCTCAACTCGAGTCTGCTAGTGTGAAGATCGATCACATCAATGCGTCTATCAATGACCCAGATCACGGAATTTACGTCAAGGTGAAGCACCACGACGTGTGGATCATGAAGGTGAACAGCACCTGGAAGTGGGTTCTTGGGACAGTCGGTGGGTTGCTAATCGCAGGTGGTGGCAAGATTCTCTTCGACTATATCGTTCAACACTTCCATTGACCCATTGAGTACGATGCCTCCATGGTGGAGGTGTACACTGCTGAGGAACTTTCTGCGTCCGTGAAACGCATTGTGTCTGCATTGACACCGTTGCAGTCGTGCGAAAATGGCAGGTTCATTGCTGAGGTTTCAGGCAAGCCCACTGTCCACACGCGCTTGCAGACGCTGTTCAACATCAAGTTCAACAACGTTCTTGATCGGATGGTGTACGAACTGATGATGACCCATGCCACACGAGCAGAGAAGCTAGGCCCGGGAGGATTCAATCGTGCCATCACGTTGCTGCTTGAGAAATTTCAAAGTCACCGTGGCAGTGTCCACCAAGAGAAAAATTGCTCGTCACGTGCAAACCCGAGACACGCGTCTGTCAGTGACGTTGACAAGATCGTAGGGTCATACACCTCATCAGGAGGAAAATTGACTGCAGCGATGGTGAAGGAAGCGATCTCTCTGGCGGGATTTGCAGGACGAATCATTGTCGAAAAGACAACGTCAAACACGCCATCTGTTGAGCTCGTCAGGGGATACACGTTTGAGCTTCAACAGCTGTTGCCCATGGACGTAAGTTTCATGCGCCCTCGGATCGTGTGCATTGACGGTTACGTCGAAGACGTGTCAGAGGTGCATCACCTGCTCGAAGCCTCCAGTGCTGCAAAAGAACCCGTCATCATATTCTCAAGGGGAATGTCAGAGGACGTCAAGCACACGCTCAAGGTGAACTACGACAGAGGAAGTCTTCGTGTTGTGCCAGTAGGCGTGCCATTTGACCTTGAAGGAATGAACTCGTTGATCGACATTTCAGTCGTGTCAGGATGTGACCTAACCTCAAGCCTGAAAGGTGACCTGATCAGCAGCATCAAGTTTGAATGTCTCCCATGTGTAGATCAGGTGACAATTTTCCACGGTCGCACGATCGTGACTAACACGTCTACCCACGACCGCGTCAGGGAACACGTTGCTGAGCTAAGGAAACGCCGCGAGAATGTCAGCATTGAGGACGTGTCCATGTTGCTCGACAAACGCATCAAGTCATTGAGTCCGAACCATGTCGTGATACGCCTGCCGAATGATAAGGATTTCGTCATCAATTCACAAGCGATAGACTACACTTTACGAGCGATCAAATCCATCGTTGATTATGGCGTGACAGATGACGGTCTGCCGATCACGACAGAACTTGCCTCTCAAGTGTACGCTGACAGATGCTACGAGATGCTCACGAACGTGGGCGCTTATCTAGCGTAGTACTACGGTCGACGAGGCCGATTTGTTCTCGCTGCACGTCCTGCTTTCTTTTGTGTAGCTGCAGGCTCCGGAGCGAATTTGTCCTTGTCAATCACGTTGGCACTCACCAAATGATCGATCACTTTCTTGATCTCGTCAGCACCCAGGTTCGTTGCCTTCGCAGCGGCAGCAACAACGTTATTGACAGTTTGCTTTGGCTGCGCATTCGTGCCGGTCGGTGCGGGAGGCTGTTGACCAGGCGTGTTAGGAGACGAAGGGCTAGTTCCTGTGCCCGCTGTTGCGGGCGCCGTGCCAGAAGCTCCACCAGTGGGTTGTCCCTGTCCGGCCTGTTGAGCTGCAGTCATGCCTTTGAAAATCTCTGCCGCACCAGAAAGTGCTCCCTTGACAGCTTGTGTGATTGTGCTGAGTTCTGAAAGCTTGATGCTAGCAATTTGCTCTGCTAGATCTTTGGGATTTTCGATGTATCGATTGGGCAATAAACCCTTCTTGATGATGTTCGACAGCTGGTTTAGGCTTTTTTTTACCGGTTTTGTTGTACTTCCACGAAGTCCACTAATGCTCTGTTTGTCGGCATTAGTTACGTCGCCACCTTTTGCAGCGATGATTTCAGCAAGCGTCTTGTCTCCCTTCATCTCATCTTGTGAGATGTTAAGTTGTGATTGCATGAGGCTTGGGAACGTATCGAAAAATTCCTCAAGTTTCTCGCAGAATTCACCTGCATCCAAGAGCGGATTGTCTGTCTCCTTACTCCGGAGTGCATTGATGATCTTCTTGAAGAAGCGACCCCCGCCCTCTTTCCCACCAACGATGTCGCTGATGTCAGACATGACTTTCTTCTTTGCGTTCGTCAATTCTCCCAACGATCCAAAGTTGACGCCGTTCAATTTCTTGAACAGTTCACCAGCCTGGATCACTTGCTGTTTGTCGAACGCTTCAATGATCAGTGCATCTGTGTAGTCCCATTGCTCATCAATGACATGCAAGCGTTCACGAAGATCGTTTAGGCGCTTGACTTCGTACCGTTCCTTGAGCGATTGTGCCATGTTTAGTTCACCTTGCTGTTTACTACGTCTAAGTATGCGGTATCATTAGAGATGAAGGTACCTCATGAGCAATCATCTTAATCCACACGATCAGATCAGCAAGGCAGCTTGGACCCTAATGGAGGGCATCAAGGACTCTGTCAACAACAACGTCACGACAGCAACACGTACTGCACTCAAGGTTGATCCTCAGGTGCTTGTCAAGTTGCTTGCAATCATCAATTCCTCGATCGAGGAAGGTTTTCACAAGGGTTCGAAGACGTTCTCTCGAGCTGTTGCGGGAGTGATCGAGAAGGTTGAAGAGAACGCAGTTGACCTGGCAAAGTAAGGTCTGACGCGTGGCGACCGGTCTGAAACACCTGATCACGTGTCGATGTATCTTGCCACAATTCAAACGTGCTAAGGATCCGCCCTCACACCAGTTCGTTGTTTTCTCTGTAATAGAGGACGATGGATCTGCTCGTGTGAAGTTCGCACAGTGTAACAACTGCGGAATCGTTCATAAGGTGCTTGACGTTTGTAAGTCCGAGATCGTTTCACGTGAATCGATGAAGTCGCTAGTGACGATCGAGGATGTACGTGTTGGCATGAACGCAAATCTCGTTGAGTTGTTAGAATTGAACAAGGCTGATCTTCCAACCTGGGAATCTGTGAAGTTCATCATTGACAACAAACAATGGGGGTCATTTGTTGTGCTATCGACGGATGAAGAAGCAGGTCTCAGGCAAGGAAAGTACCTACGCATCTTTGGTGAGGATCTTTACAAGGTTGAGACGTTCACCCGTGAGGAGGTAGTCAAGTGACAACATTGTATGGAGAGGCACAATCTGAGAAGCGCGCCGCGGAAAATCAGGTGTGTCGTCAGATCGTGCGAGAGATCAACAACTTTGGCGTCACGCAACGACAGACGCTTCTGGTCATCTATTTGCTAGCTTCAGAGCTTGAGAGCATGGAACAAACACGTGCTATCACGTCCCTGGTGAGAGAGCTCGGCGGCGAGGACCTATTCCTGATTGGGACACCTGAACCTGACCACGAGATTACGGGAGGAAATGATGGGACGCCAAACGTTTGAGAACAAAGGATCGGAACATGCAGCACGCACTCGCAATGGGATGCCTGCCGAAATGCTTGAGCAGATGTTCATGCCTCAGGTCGACAACACGAGGATGGTGTTCCTTCACGGTGACGTGACAGAGAATGCGATTTCGAACGTCATTGCACAGATGCTCGTGCTGGCAAACGTCAGTCAAGCGCCAATCTATCTGATCGTGTCAACGTACGGAGGTTCTCTTGATGAGATGTTTAGCCTCTACGATACGATGAGGTTCCTACCATGTCCTGTGCACACCGTTGCGTTGGGAAAGGTGATGTCAGCCGGTGTTCTACTGCTAGCGGCAGGAACAAAGGGAAAGAGACTCATCGGCGCGTCGGCTAGGATCATGATGCATCCTCTCAGCGCTGGTCTATACGGAAACATCTTTGAGATCGAGAATGAGACGAACGAGGCAAAGCGCCTTCAGAAGCTCATGGTAGACGCTCTTGTCAATGAGTCAAAGATGACCCAAGTTCAAGTTGAGAAAGTCATGAGACGTGGTCTCGATTACTACATCACACCTGACGATGCGATCAAGTTCGGGATTGTTGACAAGGTCATTGGTACCAACAAGTAGTGTACATTTGCCTCACAGAATGATACTGTGAGTCCAAATGACCTATCCGGACTACACGCCCTATTTTCCTTTCGAAAACATCCGTGATGAGCAACGAAAGGCGATAGAGTTCGCGCTTGATGCGTTTCTCAATCAGAAAAAGCGCTTCGTCATCCTCGATGCTGGTACAGGCATTGGCAAGTCTGTTATCGGCGTTACGCTAGCGAGGTTTCTAGAGGAACACGGTGGTCAATCGTACGTAAAGAACGTTGACGGAGAGAGCGACCCGGTGAAGGGTTCGTACTTCATCACAACGCAGAAGATCCTGCAGCAGCAATACATTGACGATTTTGGTCCTGGGTCGGGCAGGAATCTCATGCGATCGCTCAAATCTGCGAACAACTACTGTTGCCGCTTCTACGCTGACCTTCGATGTTCTGATTCACGTCGATTGCTCAAACAGATGGGCAAGTCAATTGACGACACGCCTTTCGCAAAGTGCTGCAAGAAGGCGTGTCCGTACGTGTTAGACAAGCAGGAGTTCCTCGAGCATCCACTTGGCATCACGAACTTTTCGTACTTCCTGGCTGAGACGATGTACGCAAAGCAACTTACGCCACGGTCATTGCTGGTCATCGACGAGTGTCACAATGTGGAGAACGAGCTCGGCAAGTTCATCGAGGTCACATTCTCAGAACGGTTTGCAAAGACGCTAGGTTGTAAGGTTCCCAGGCTAAGCACACCCGCAGAGGTGTTCGAGTGGGTTCAGGGACCTTACAAGAAGGCTGTTGCAAAGCTGATGTCGGGCTTGACGAAGCGCATGAATGAGATCTTCAAGTCAGACAGCGCCGACCACACGGGCTTGAACGATGTCGGCAAGCGGTACGAGATGCTCGACAAGCACATCTGTAAAATCAACCGCTTCATCGAGGTATACAACCCCGACAATTGGGTCATGAATTACGTGAGGCCCGACTCGAAGGACAACAACGCAGGACGAAAGTTCGAGTTCAAGCCGGTCGACGTTTCAGCCTACGGTGAGTCGCACCTGTACAGGTTTGGAAGTCGCGTGTTGTTGATGTCAGCCACAGTCATCAACAAGGACGTCTTCTGCAAGTCAGTAGGCATCAATCCTGACGACGCTGCATACATGCATCTTCCATCTCCGTTCCCTGTCGCGAACAGGCCCATCCATTACCTCGCGGTCGGAAGCATGTCACGAGCGAACATCGAGACAACGCTGCCGAAGCTCGCGCTCGTTGTGGGTCAACTGCTCGACCTGCACAAGGACGAGAAGGGCATCTGTCACTGTGTCAATTATAAGATCGCAAAGTACATCGTTGACACGCTCAAGTCGCCGAGGCTGTTGCTTCACAATTCAGATAATCGTGATGAGATGATCGATTTTCATCTGAAGTGTCCGGATCCAACTGTCCTCATCAGTCCCTCAATGACGGAGGGCGTTGACCTTGTTGATGACGCCAGCAGGTTTCAGATTCTCTGCAAGGTTCCCTTCCCGTACCTGGGTGACCAGGTCGTGCAGCTACGTAAAGAAAAGAATCCCGACTGGTATGCGTGTCAGACGGTACGTTCGATCGTCCAGGCGTTCGGTAGATCGGTCAGGAATGAACGGGATCACGCAACTTCATACATTCTCGACACTGACTGGGAACGGCTCTACAAAGCCAATCACCAGATGTTTCCAAGTGAATTTTTGGCTGCGCTCACCTAAGCCTACGGGACACGCTCGTAGCATAAATTGTTTTACGACTGTGTGAGAGCGATATAGATATTGATCGAGGTTAATAAACATGGAAACAGACAACAAGGTGATCGCGAAGTGGACAGAGCTCAAGGCAGTGATCGATGGACTGGAATATGACATCGCAAAGAATGCCCGTGGCGTTGCGGCTGCTGGCGTTCGCTCGAGGAAGGGATTGCGTACCCTGAAGCTCAAGGCTGCTGAGCTTGTGAAGCTCACTGTCGTCCTTGACAAGGACAAGCGTGCATCCCGTCCGCCGCGCGACAAGAAGGCAAAGACACCCGGGGAAGCTGCAGTCGCCTCAAGCGACGATGACGAGTGAAACGCCTGAACTGAGCAGTGATGAGGCCCCGGCTGCCGCAGCCGGGGCTTCGTCGTTTCTAGCGCCTAGTTATGTGAACAGGAGAGATAGCATATGCCGGCACCGAAAGCAGCACTTCGTGACATTCATGAACTTCGTCTAGATCCGACGAAGCCACACAAAGTTTCACACGTAACCGGTCATCTGGTTGATGCTGATGCTGCAGCAAAGATCGTTGTGAAGCCACCCGTAGTTGTTCCTGCAGCACACGTCGTGGTGCCTGTCGCACCGCCTATTTCTGTCGTGGTAGAGCCGATTGTTACTGCGGTTCAAGCGGACGAAAAAGAATATGTCGGTGAGGTTCTTGATGACAAGGGCGAACTGGTCGCAGAGGTCGACGTCAAGATCGAGACAGCTTCAGATGGCACGCAGACAGAGGACGTGACTGTGATTGCCAGCAGCAAGAAATCACGCGGCAAGAAGCCTGTCACTCCTGCGAGCTGATACTACGAAATCTTCCGAATCTTCTCGAAGATTGCTTTTTCGATCTGACAGATGCGCATGCGCGTCAGGTCGTAGATCTGACCAATCTTCTGTAGGGTGTGAGGACCGTTCTGTGCAGCAATCATGACGCAATTATGTTCCTCTTCACAAGGAATCCAGTGAGGACAACGTTTCCGTTGACAACTGACACCACATTGCGCTTGCACTGCGAAACAGGTTGTGCCGTCCACGACTCGGCTAGGTTCATCCTTGACGACGTTGAGGTGCTTCTTATTGTCTTGATCCATTGATTAGTTGTCCGCCAGTTGATATTGTTACCCAAGAAGGCCGTACTGTACAAAAACTCAAAGGAAACGAAACAGTTCATGATCAGCGCGCACAAGAAGGTAACACTTTCAGGAGAGCAGATGAGCGACAAGAAGACGTACATTCTGGATACAAACGTACTCCTCAGTGATCCCAATTCGATCTTCTCCTTCAAGGAGCATGACGTTGTGATCCCGCTTGTTGTTCTCGAGGAGCTTGACAGGCACAAGAGCCGGCCTGATGAGGTCGGTCGTAACGCGAGGGAGGTCACTCGTTCACTCGACAACCTGCGAGAAAAAGGTAGCCTGGTCACAGGTGTGGAACTAAAGGACAATGGCACGCTGCGTGTCGCTGTTCCTGAGACTGCCTCAGCGACCAACTTGCCCCCGGGTCTGCAGGCTGACAAGCCAGACAATCTGATCATCTCGTTTGCACTGTCAATGGCAAGCGCTGGTGCTATCCTTGTATCAAAGGACATCAACGTTCGCATCAAGTGTGATAGTCTTGGTGTGAAGTGTGAAGATTACCGCAAGATGCGCGTCGCCGATGACCCGCAGAAGTTCTACCGTGGAGTTGCGGTTATCGAGGTACCTGAGCAATCGGTAGATGAGTTCTACAAGAATGGTCAGATCGCTCTTCCAGAAGAGCAGCTTAGGTCAAACAAGATCTATCCCAACCAGATCGTAATCATCAAGAATGTCCGTGACGGACAGACGTCAAAGTCTGCGATCGCAAAGTGTCTCAATCCTGATGAGCCTCTCGTTGCGATCGCAAAGATCGATCAGGCGTACGGTCTCAAACCCAGGAACAAGGAACAGACGTTCTCTCTTGATCTGCTGTTTGATGACAACATCAAGCTTCTGACCCTTGTGGGTCCCAGCGGGACTGGCAAGACCTTGCTAGCACTTGCCGCAGGGCTTGAGCAATTGAAAGGCGCAGGAGATGTATCAAAGGCAAAGTACGACAAGCTAGTCGTCACACGTCCTGTGCAGCCAGTTGGCAAGGACATCGGTTTCCTTCCTGGAACGCTCGAGGAGAAGATGGAACCCTGGATTGCACCTATCAGGGACAACCTTAACTTCCTATTTGATTCACGTAGGACGCGTCCCAAGCCGCAGAGAAATGGAGCTCAGGGTCGTGGTCAACATGATGATGACTTCTACCTGCAGTTGATGCAGGATCGTGGTCTCATTGAGATTGAGGCGATCACG
>Ga0316231_1000088_pt1 | contig 150551 bp, 140 predicted proteins | sample TBH18027metaG_FD_206002 | JGI IMG/M metagenome (GOLD analysis project Ga0316231, IMG submission 206002) | Freshwater microbial communities from Trout Bog Lake, Wisconsin, USA - TBH18027 | ecosystem: Environmental > Aquatic > Freshwater > Lake > Hypolimnion/Profundal zone | place: USA... | reverse complement strand
GACGGCCCGATGCCGCAGACCAAGGAGCATGTGCTGCTGGCGCGCCAGGTGGGCGTTCCCTGCATCGTGGTGTTCCTGAACAAGTGCGACGCGGTGGAAGATCCCGAGCTGATTGAGCTGGTGGAGATGGAGGTGCGCGACCTGTTGAGCAAGTACGAGTATCCGGGCGACGACATTCCAATCATTCGCGGCTCTGCGCTGGGCGCGCTGAACGGCGAGCCGGAGTGGGAGGCCAAGATCGACGAGTTGATGGCGGCGGTGGACAGCTACGTTCCGCAGCCAACGCGTGCCATCGAGCTTCCTTTCCTGATGCCGATCGAAGACATCTTCTCCATCTCGGGTCGCGGCACAGTCGTCACCGGGCGCATCGAGCGCGGCAAGGTGAAGGTCGGCGAGGACTGCGAGATCGTCGGCTTCCGCGAGACGCGCAAGACGGTGTGCACCGGCGTGGAGATGTTCAAGAAGCAGTTGGACGAGGGCCTGGCGGGCGATAACGCGGGCATCCTGCTGCGCGGCACGGCCAAGGAAGATGTGGAACGAGGCATGGTGCTGGCCAAGCCGGGATCGATTACGCCGCACACCAACTTCAAGGGCAGCGTCTATGTGCTGAGCAAGGAAGAAGGCGGACGTCATACGCCGTTCTTCGACGGCTACCGTCCGCAGTTCTACTTCCGCACCACCGACGTAACCGGCTCGGCCAAGCTGCCTGCGGGCACCGAGATGGTGATGCCCGGCGACAACGTGGAGTTGGAAGTGACGCTGCATACTCCCGTGGCCATGGAGAAGGGTCTGCGCTTCGCCATCCGTGAGGGCGGTCGCACCGTCGGCGCTGGCACCATCAGCGAGATCATCGCGTAGGGCAGGGGATTGAAAGTAGTACCTATGGAATAGTTCAAGACTAACGAGGGCGTCCGGAACATGTAGAAGCTCATGACCGGCAGCCACTCCAAACGATCTTTGAGTAACGAGAAAGAGACACACGATGGCTGGACAAAGAATCAGAATCCGTTTGAAGGCATATGACTACCGAGTGCTGGACACGTCAACTGGCGAGATCGTCGAAACGGCCAAACGCACTGGGGCACAAGTCGCGGGACCGATACCACTCCCGACGATGAAGAGCAAGTACTGCGTGTTGCGTTCCCCCCATGTGGACAAAAAGTCACGCGAGTCGTTCGAGATTCGCACCCACAAGCGGCTGATCGACATTCTTGAGCCAACCCAGCAGACTGTGGACGCGCTTATGAAGCTTGATCTACCCGCTGGCGTTGATGTTGAGATTAAGACGGTACAGAAGTAGTGGAAGGTTCAATTGCAACACCGGCAGTGCTAAAGCAAGACGCTTGGCATGATGAGGAAAGGAAAAAACGATGTCAGTTACAGGGATTCTCGGCAAGAAAATCGGCATGACCCAGCTCTTTGACGAGCGTGGCGACGTACATCCGGTTACGGTTTTGAAGGCCGGACCATGCGTGATCACGCAGCTCAAGACTTTATCCAAAGATGGCTACGATGCTGCACAGATCGGCTATGTTGATTTCATCAAAGCGTCGAAGGTCAACAAGCCGATGACGGGACACTTTGCCAAATCGAGCGTGCCCCCCGTGCGCATGATCAAAGAGGTATCGGTGGAAGTGGCCAAGGAAGGCGATGATGCCGCAGTCAAGGCTGGTGATCGCATCATGGTGGATATCTTTACCGATGAAAAATTTGTTGATGTGATTGGAACCTCGAAGGGGCGCGGGTTTGCCGGTGTGGTACGACGGCATCACTTTGGTGGTGGACCCAAGGCGCACGGCCACATGTTCCAGGTGCAGGGATCGATTGGAGCCTCCTCGTATCCGTCCCGTGTGTTTCCTGGTCAGCGCATGCCTGGCCACATGGGTCACGCGCAGATCACAGTGCGCAATCTGCGCATTCGCGGCATCGATGTAGAGGACAACTTGTTGATGGTTGAGGGCGCAGTCCCTGGTCCGCGGGATGGGTATGTTCTGATCTCGAAGGCAAAGGCACCACCACGCGAGCGCCGCGGATTTGCTGGAGGAACAACGCTTGATCCTCTGAAGGCTTCGAAGAAAGCTTCGGCAAAGAAGAAATAGAAAGGCAGCAAGCTAGCAGGACAATGAGTCAGATTAGGGCAATACGGAAATAAACTCTGCGCGAGTTATTGAATCGAGTTACGCAGACTAACAAAGATAGGGCCTGCCACATCGAGGGCGGGCAAGAAGAGAGAAGAGTGATGGCAAAGATCAAGATAGTGAATCTCGCGGGAAAGACGGTCGGGGAGTTTGATCTTCTCGACGAAGTGTTCTCGGGCGAGATCAACGACGCGCTGCTGTGGGAGTCGGTGAAACACTACCGTGCAGCGCTACGCCAGGGCACAGCGTCTACCAAGACGCGCGGACTTGTTTCGGGTGCTGGGCGCAAACTGTGGAAGCAGAAGGGAACCGGACGTGCGCGCATTGCGTCGATTCGCAGTCCGCTGTGGCGCTCGGGTGGCACAGTGCATGGACCGAAGCCACGCAGCTACGAGTATGCTTTTCCGCAGAAAAAATTGATGGGGGCGTTGCGCTCCGCGATTGCGGCGAAGATTGCGGACGGCAAGTTGACGGTTGTGGAATCGTTTGAAGTACCCGAGGCCAAGACCAAACTCTTCCGTGTCGCGCTGGACAAGCTGGAAGCTGGCAAGACGACCTTGCTGGTCGAGTCCAGCCAGCAACTTGGCGAGAAACTTTATCTGGGATCGCGCAACCTGTCGGGGGTCGAACTGGTACTTAGCTCCGAGGTGCATCCGTACGATCTATTACGTTACGAGCATGCTGTCTTCTCGAAGGATGCGCTTGAGGCACTGCAAGATACGCTGAAGAAATTTGTTTCCAAGCGCAGCAAAGTTGCCGCGCAGAAGGAGGTTGCGTAAATGCCAACCCTCTATACAGTGATTCGCCGCCCACTCATCACCGAGAAGGGCATGGGCGTGAAAGAGACCCAGAACACGCTGGTGTTCGAGGTGGATTTGAAGGCCAGCAAGACAGAGGTGAAACAGGCCGTGGAGACGCTCTTCAAAGTGAAGGTGAGCGGCGTCCGCACAACGACCGTTGAAGGTAAAGAACGACGACGCGGGAAATTTACCGGTTACCGACCCGACTGGAAGAAGGCCTATGTCCGCCTGAAGGAAGGGCAGAAGATGCCGGAGTATCTGAACAGCATGTAAGCGAGGTTGCAGGTTGTAAGTTATGAGTGGAATGCAGGCGCGACGAACAGTTCGCGAAGACCCGAAAGAGAACTAGCTAACAGCCAGAAGCTAACAGCTAGGAGCCAAGAAAAATGCCGATTAAATCATTTCGACCGATTACGCCGACACTACGCTTCCAAACGAAGCTGGTGAATGACGACCTGACGACGGACAAGCCACACAAGCCGCTACTATCCGTCAAGCAGCGCACCGGAGGACGCAACAGCAGCGGGCGCATGACCATACGCCACCAGGGCGGAGGCCACAAGCAGAAATTGCGGCTAATCGATTTCAAGCGCGACAAGTATGGTATTCCGGCCACCGTTGCCACCATTGAATATGATCCGAACCGCAGCTCTCGCATTGCCCTCGTTCACTATGCTGACGGCGAGAAGCGATATATCATTCAACCGATTGGGTTGAAGGTAGGGCAGTCAATCATGAGCGGGCCAGACGCCGATATTCTAGTGGGCAACGCGCTTCCACTGAAGAATATTCCGCTGGGTACGATTGTGCACAATATTGAGCTACGGCCAGGCAAAGGTGCGCAGATGGCTCGCTCGGCAGGTGCACAGGTCAACCTAATCGCGAAAGAAGGCGCCTACGCACTGTTGAAGCTTCCATCGGGTGAGACGCGCAAGGTTCTGGTGGAGTGCATGGCGACTATTGGCCAGGTGGGCAATACCGACCATGAGAACGTCTCCATTGGCAAGGCGGGACGCAATCGCTGGAAGGGAATCAATCCGGCGAACCGCGGCGTCACCATGAATCCAGTCGACCATCCGCATGGCGGAGGCGAAGGCAAGACATCTGGCGGGCGTCATCCGGTTACTCCATGGGGCCAGCCCACTCGGGGATACAAGACACGCAACAACAAGCGGAGCGATGTATTTATTGTTAGCCGTCGCAGCAAGTAAGAGATGTTGCAATTTGCAGTATAGGAAGTGCAGGAAGAAGCGACACCAAGTCTCGCAACTAAGAGATTCGTAGTAATCAGCACTGTAACCGTAGCAAGAATATGGAGTCATACCCATGGCACGTTCAGCAAAGAAGGGTCCGTTCATCGACGCTCATCTTCAGTCGAAGATCACGGTGATGAACCAGACCAATGACAAGAAGGTTGTGCGCACATGGTCGCGGCGTTCGACGATTTTTCCGGACATGGTTGGCCACACCATTGCGGTGCACAATGGCCGTAAGTTCATCCCGGTCTATGTGACGGAGAACATGGTTGGCCACAAACTAGGCGAGTTTGCGGCAACACGCACCTTCAAGGGGCATTCCGCACGCGCAGCCGAGACCAGCGTTAAGCCTAAGTAGGTCGCAGGCTGGTTTAATTGACATGATGTGATTTGCAGCAGCAAGGCGCAGCAGATAGTTTGAAGGATCAAAGTTATGGCGAAGATTGCAGTAGATAAAGTCCGAGAATACCGAGCAGAAGCAAAGTTCCAGCGCAGCAGCCCGCAAAAAGCGAAGCTGGTTCTTGACACCATTAAGGGCATGCGCGTGGAGCAGGCGCTGAACACCATCCACTTCTCGAGCAAAAAAATGGCACCGGTGATTGAAAAGGTGTTGCGCTCGGCCATTCAGAACGCAACGTATGTCTCTCAAGAACAGGGACACGATGTGGATGTCGACAAGCTGTATGTCCGAACCGCAGTGGCGAATGAAGGCCCACGGATGAAACGTATTCGTCCTGCCCCTATGGGACGGGCGTTTCGCTATCAACGCAGGATGGTACATATTATTGTCACGGTCGCAGAGAAGAAGTTGCCCTCTGTCGTTCCCGTGATTGAACCGGAAGTTTCGGCGGCTAAAGTGAAGCCGAGCAAACCGGCAGCTAAGAAAGCGGTAGCCAAGAAGACAGCAGTAAAGAAGGCAGCAGCAGGGAAAAAAGCAGTAAAGAAGGATGCGAAGTAAGGGTACTGGAAATTAGCTACTAGACCGGGAACATTCCGGAATATTTGAGTATTGGATGTCCTGCCGGCTCAACCGGATTTAGGACGAAGGTAAGGAAACTATGGGACAGAAGGTCCATCCGTATGGGTTTCGCCTCGGCATCAACAAACCATGGAAGTCACGATGGTTTGTCGAGCGTGGCTATGACAAACTGCTGGTCGAAGACGTCAAGCTCAAAGCTGAGTTGCGAGAGAAGCTGAAAGCTGCCGGTGTCAGCTCAGTGGAAGTGGAGCGCCCTGGCAATAAGCTGCGTTTGATTATCCGTACGGCGCGTCCGGGCATTATCATCGGCCGCAAGGGCGCGGAGATTGACAAGCTGAAGGTTGACATTCAAAAGAGGACGTCGCGCGAGGTGTTTATCGACATCCTTGAGGTCAACAAGCCGGAACTGGATGCGCAATTGGTTTCGGAAAATATTGCATTGCAGCTGGAAAAGCGTGTCAGCTTCCGGCGGGCCATGCGCAAGTCTGTTGACTCCGCCCTCCGATTCGGCTGCAAGGGCATCAAGGTCCGCGTATCCGGCCGATTGAACGGCAATGAGATTGCGCGCTCCGAGTGGTATTTGCAAGGCCGTTTGCCGCTGCATACCCTACGCGCCGACATAGACTATGGCTTTTCTGAGGCGCATACGACCTACGGCATTATCGGGGTCAAAACATGGGTTTATCGCGGTGACATTTACGAACAGAAGAAGCGGCGCGACCAGGGCACGACCACTGGCGTGTTCTAAGACAGATGATAGTACTGCGTGTCGGGCTTGAAAACAGGACCGGTGGCTGAGAGTTAGAGGATTTGATTATGTTATTGCCGAAGAAGGTAAAATTTCGCAAACAACAACGTGGACGCATGTGTGGCAAAGCCTGGCGAGGGTCGGATCTATCTTTTGGCGATTTTGGCCTGAAGGTGCAGGAATGCGGCTACATTACGGACCGCCAGATTGAGGCCAGCCGTATTGCGATGACTCGCTTTATCAAGCGCGGCGGCAAAGTGTGGCTTCGCATCTTCCCTGATAAGCCGATTACGAAGAAGCCCGCCGAGACGCGAATGGGGAAGGGCAAGGGCGCACCGGATCACTGGGTTGTAGTAGTTCGTCCAGGCAAAATTCTGTTCGAGATGGAAGGTGTGACGCCCGAGCTAGCGAAGGAAGCCATGCGTTTGGCTTCCCACAAGTTGCCGCTGAAGACGGTATTCATTCAACGCCACAGCGTGAAGGCAACTGTAGCTATCAAGTAAGGATTTTGAAGAACGACCGAAACGAGATCGAGAATACGCAAGAAAGAAGATCAAGATGGAATTTGAAAAAATCCGCAACCTAAACGACGAAGAGTTACCCGCACAGCTGACCAAGTCTGCCGAACAACTCTTTCGTATACGTTTTCAGAAAAGTCTTGGCAACAATGAAGGCGTCAAAAAGCTGCGCGAACTCAAGTTGGACATTGCGCGCATTCATACCGTGACGCGAGAGCGGGCACTGGCTTCCGCAAAGAGCGCGTCACCGGCAACGGTTGGAACGGCTCCAGCGGCTAGCACACGCACGGCGCGCAAGAAAGCGAAGAAGGACTAATGATGGCAAAGACAACGAACACAGCGACTCCGGACGTACAGGCCTCTCGCCGCAACGAGAAGGTAGGCCTAGTGGTATCGACTAAGATGCAGAAGACCATAGTGGTCGAGATCGAGATGCGCAAGGCACATCCGAAGTACAAGCGAGTGATGAAGTCGAACAAAAAGTTCTACGCGCACGACGAGTTGAATTCGGCCCGTATAGGGGATGTAGTGCGCATACGAGAAGCACGTCCACTGTCGAAGCTGAAGCGGTGGTCATTGGAGGAGATAGTGCGTCGTTCCTCGTTGTCGCAGCTAGAAGAAAAGACGGTAGTCGAAGTGAAGTAGTTGAAGCCGCTGCGGGAATAGAGCCCGTGACGAATAGAAGAGCTACAAGGGGCAATTGCCCCAGGCTTTATAAGCTCAGGAGAACCATATGTCCGTACAGATGAGAACGATGCTTGATGTTGCCGACAACTCTGGCGCGCGAAAGTTACAGGTGATATTGCCGCTGGGCGGCGGTCTGGGCAAGAAGGCTGGCCTTGGCGATATAGTGACCGCGGCGGTGAAGGAAGCATCGCCCGACGGTACGGTGAAGAAGGGTAAGGTGGTGAAGGCGGTTATTGTGCGTACGCGCAAGGAATATCGTCGGCGCGACGGGACATATATTCGTTTCGATCAAAATGCCGCCGTAGTAATCAATGAAACTAATGAACCGGTAGGCACTCGTGTATTTGGCCCAGTGGCACGCGAGCTGCGCGAAAAGAAATTTCTCAAGATTGTTTCCTTGGCACCAGAAGTGATCTAAGACAGTTGTTAGTGGTTAGGTGAAAGCAACCGAACACGAGGGCCTATTGGCCAAAGGTTCAACGCGGATTCCGGCTCCGACAGAATGCCGAGGAAGGAAGTACGATGGCAGGGATTAAGATCAAGCGCAACGATACAGTAGAAGTGATCGCCGGTAAAGACAAGGGCAAGAGAGGCCGGGTGCTGCGTATTCTGACGGATAAGAACCGTCTTCTGGTAGAGCATGTGATGATGATCAAGAAGCATGTGAAGCCGAACCCACAAAGGAATATCAAGGGCGGCATCGCTGAGCAGGAATCATCCATACACATTTCGAATGTGATGCTGGTGGATGGCGAAGGGAACAAGACACGCGTTGGGACAAGAGTGGAAGATGAACGCAGAGTACGTTTTTCGAAAGTAAGTGGAAACACAATCGCAGAGAAGAAGAAGTAACGGTTAGTTAGCTAATTTAAGGTTCACCCCACGAATCGGTATACGGGTTGCAAGGCCCACTCCGGAAGCCGTGGAGAAAGAGAAGTTGATTATGGCGGCACGATTTAAAGATAAGTATATGAATGAAATCCGTCCTGCGATTGCCAAGGAACTAGGTGTCAGCAATCCGATGGCGATTCCACGGCTGGAAAAAATTATTATCAACATGGGACTTGGCGAAGCCACGCAGAATGTCAAGATTATGGATCCGCTGGTAGCAGATTTGGGATCGATCGCTGGGCAGAAGCCAGTGGTAACCAAGGCGAAGAAGTCGATCGCTGCGTTCAAGGTTCGCGAGGGGATGCCGATTGGAGCGATGGTCACATTGCGTGGCGATAAGATGTACGAATTTCTGGATCGGCTGATTACGATTGCCTTGCCGCGCGTGCGAGATTTTCGCGGCGTCTCGTCGAAAAGCTTTGATGGGCGCGGCAACTATACGCTGGGGCTGCGCGACCAGCTTATCTTTGCCGAGATCGACTATGCCAAGGTGGACAAGATCAAAGGAATGAACGTCACCATTGTTACGACTGCGGCCGACGACAACGGCGCTCGTGCCCTACTTAAGGGCTTCGGGATGCCGTTCCGAGTTGGAGCATAGCTGCTGCCGACACAGTTATCACAGAATTTGCAACAAAGATAGAGAGCATACACTATGGCAACTACAGCAAAACGCGTCAAAGACGCTCGCAAGCCCAAGTTTAAATCCCGCCAGCACAACCGCTGCCAGCTGTGCGGCCGTCCCCGGGCCTTTCTTCGCAAGTTCGGGATCTGCCGTCTATGCTTCCGTGGGCTAGCGCTCAAGGGCGAGATTCCGGGCGTTGTTAAATCAAGTTGGTAAACCTACGGAAGCGGTGACCTGTATACTAAGGGTAGTCGTAACCGTCTTACCTTCCAGAGACCCCACCAATCCGTGGTGCAGAAGTCTGGGAGATTTGTTTAGCTGAAATTACATATAGTTCTTCCATAATCGCAGTAACATTTCCGCTGGTTCTCGCCGTGGATTACACGTACGAGCGAACGGGGGATGAAGGAGAATGAATGAACCTGACCGATCCAGTAGCTGATTTTCTGACGCGTATCCGCAACTCCATCCGCGCACGCCATCAGAAGCTCGACGTGCCCGCCTCAAAGTTAAAGAGCGAGATTGCCCGCATTCTTAAGGAGGAGGGCTACATCGCCAACTACAAGCCGACCGAAGAAGGTGGACTAAAGGTGCTTCGCGTGTATCTGAAGTATGGCCCTAACAACGAGGCCGTGATCCGCGATCTACAACGAGTCTCTCGTCCAGGCTGCCGCGTGTATCTAGGTCGCGACGAGATTCGCCGTGTGCAAGGCGGGCTTGGCATATCGATTATGACTACTCCGAAGGGTGTCATGACGGGACGGCAGGCACGGCGCGAAGGGGTTGGCGGCGAAATTCTATGCGAAGTTTGGTAATGCGCGCAGTGATAAGCGCAAATGCGCTGAATATTGCGAGTAAGAACGAGATTCTTTAGAACAATGAGCACAAGCTCAGGCTGCAGTGGAACTCAATCGGCTTATAGACTGAGCAACTCGCAAGCCACAAAGGGTATACGAATGTCCCGTATCGGTAATAAACCAATTCCGCTGCCTACTGGAGTCAAGTATGCAGTCAGTAGTGATGGCAACACTGTGCTTGTTGAAGGCCCCAAGGGTAAGGTCACTGCCATGCTTCCCGGCGGGATCAAGCTTGTGCAAAAAGACGGCAACCTGGTTGCTGAACGACAGAATGACAAACAGGCCGCGTTCCATGGACTAGCTCGCGCACTGGTCGCGAACGCCGTTGCCGGAGTGACCACAGGTTGGAGCAAGGATCTCGATATAGTCGGCATCGGATACCGTGCTGAGTTGAAGGGTAAAAATACAGTAGTCTTCACGCTAGGATTTTCGCATCAGATTGAGTTTCCTCTGCCCACCGGCATTGATGTTGTCATTGATCCCAAACAGACTCATTTGACAATTTCAGGAATTGATCGTCAGAAGGTCGGCCAGGTGGCCGCTGATATGCGCTCACTACGCAAGCCCGATCCATATAAGAACAAGGGCGTGCGTTATAGCGGCGAGAAGTTGAAGAAGAAGGTCGGTAAGACCGGAGCGAAATAAGCAGTTGTGAGTTGGTTGTTCTGCGAGATGAGTAAGTGTCGCAACTCATATATGTAGTTATAAACCGAACGTCTCCAGCATTCTGGCGACGCCACTAGGAAGGAAAAAGACTATGTTGAAACCCCGCGAACGCAACGTCATCCGTCAGCGCGTACATACTCGCATCCGCGAGAAGATGTCCGGCACCGCAGAGCGCCCCCGCCTTAACGTATACCGGTCCCTGAATCATATTTATACGCAGTTGATTGACGATCTGAATGGCGTGACACTGGTTTCGGCCTCTTCCCTTGGCAAGAAGGCTGATGAAAAACACTATGGCGGCAATGTGAATGCAGCCAAGTCAGTAGGTAAATTGATCGCCGAGCGCGCGCAGGAGAAGGGGATCAAAAAGGTGGTATTCGATCGCGGCGGTTATTTGTATCACGGTCGAGTGAAGGCGTTGGCCGATGCGGCACGCGAGGCAGGACTCGAGTTCTAGGTTTGAGGATTGGTTGCGCCCCGACGGGTAGCAAGAGAGGAACGAAAGATGGCCATGATGAAGAAGAAGTTCGACGCGAACAGGCTCAATCTTAAGGATGAGGTGGTGTCGATCAATCGCGTTACCAAGGTAGTGAAAGGCGGCAAGAACATGTCGTTTGCCGCGTTGGTAGTAGTAGGCGACCCGGGCGAGGGCGTAGTGGGTTATGGTTCGGGCAAGGCCAAGGAGGTTCCCCAGGCCATTCGGAAGGGGATCGAGTCTGCCAAGAAGAACCTGTTCAAGATCAACCTCACCGCGACCACCATTCCGCACCAGGTGCTTGGCCACTACGGTGCTGGCTCTGTGATGCTGAAACCGGCGCCGGAAGGAACGGGTGTGATTGCCGGTAAGACAGTGCGTGCGGTGATGACCTCGGCCGGCGTGCAAAACGTGTTGACCAAGTCGCTTGGATCAGCCAACCCGCACAACGTCATAAAGGCTACTTTTGATGCTCTCATCCAGCTACGCAACAAGTCTGAAGTTGCCGCTCTGCGCGGTAAGACTATAGAGGAGTTCTAGTCATGGCTAACACTGCAACCATCGCAAAGATTAAGCTGCAATATTTTCGCTCGAAGATATGCACCCCTACGAAGCACAAGCTGGTCATCAAGGGCCTTGGGTTTACGAGGCTCAATCAGATTGTCGAACGCGAGGACACACCGTCGGTCCGAGGCATGGTGGCGAAGGTGCCCCATCTGGTCCGCGTCGTGGAATAACGATTAACTGCTTTACCCAAAAGCGAGTCGGCGAGCCACAGTGCAGCCGGCGTTATAGCGAGGAAACACACAATGGCAATCCGCAATCTCTCCAATCTACGAGCCCCCAAGAAGGCGAATGAAAACAAGAAGCGTGTCGGACGCGGTATGGGGTCTGGCATGGGCAAGACATCCACCCGCGGCCACAAGGGGCAAGGATCGCGCTCCGGCTCATCGCTGATGCGCGGTTTTGAAGGTGGCCAGATGCCACTGCATCGTCGACTACCCAAGCGCGGTTTCAATAACATCTTTCGTGTGGAGTACACCGTTCTGGGCCTGGACCGCGTTGCCGAGATACTGGCGAATGCACCGGGAACCGAGTTCACTTTGGATGCGATCATCTCACTTGGGCTACTACGCAAAAAGGGAGGGCTGATCAAGGTGCTTAACAATGGGGAACTGAAAGGACCAGTAACCATTCACGCGCACAAGTTTTCGAAGTCCGCGCAAGAGGCCATAGAGAAGGCCGGCGGCAAGGCACTCTTGATCGGCTAGCAACTCCGCCGAGTGCATCTGCCCGGCGCTATCGAATAGGATAGGGTTCACCTAGGAAAAGCGGCCAGTGTGGCCGAATTCCGACAACAGCGAAGAGGTTTCGATGTTAGAGAAATTTGCCAACATCTTTCGTATTCCCGATCTGCGCAAACGAGTTTTATTTACACTTGGCTTGCTGGCAGTTTATCGCCTGGGGGCGTTTATTCCGACTCCGGGCATCAACGCGGAGGCATTGGCGCAATACTTTAATTTGAACTCCAGTTCACTGCTTGGCTTGGGTGATCTGTTCACCGGAGGCAATCTTCGCCGGCTTACGATCTTTGCGCTGGGTATTATGCCGTACATTACGGCTTCGATTATCTTTCAGTTATTGACTGTGGTCTATGAGCCACTGGCCAAATTGCAGAAGGAAGGCGAACTCGGCCGACGCAAGATCACTCAATGGACCCGTTACGTCACGGTGCTGTTGGGCGTGATTCAGTCCTTCGCGATCGCTCTGACACTGACAAGTTCCTCGATGTCGATGGTGACTATATCGCGCGGCGCATTTATTCCAATGTGCGTCATAACGCTCACTGCAGGGACTGCCTTCATCATGTGGCTAGGCGAGCAAATCACTGAACGTGGCATCGGAAATGGTATGTCGCTACTGATTTTTACCGGCATCGTGGTCGGGCTGCCGCGTGGAATCATGGATATCTACGGGAAGGCTCGCGACGAGACATGGGGCCCTTTGACCCCGGTTGTCTTGGTAGCACTTGTTGCCGGCATGATCGCCGTAGTTGCGTTCATTGTGTTTGTGGAACGTTCCGAGCGACGCATCCCGGTACAGTATGCGAAGCGCATTGTTGGGCGCAAGATGATGGGCGGCCAATCCACTCACCTGCCTCTGCGAGTGAACTCCGGTGGCGTGATGCCGGTCATCTTTGCCAGTTCTATCTTATCTGCTCCATTACTCTTCTCCGGAATGAGCTTTTTTGGCAGTGCGAAGCTGAACGAGACCACATTCTTTGGACCGATCTTACGTAATCTTGCACCCGGCGAGCCCTGGTATGAGCTGCTATATATAGCCGCGATTATTTTCTTTGCGTATTTTTATATCTCCATTGTATTTCGTCCCGATGACATCGCCGACAATATGCGGAAGTACGGAGGGTTTATTCCTGGAATCCGCCCAGGTCGTCGTACGTCGGATTTTATCAACGATGTTCTTACGCGCATTACTCTAGTGGGAGCGGTTTATCTAATCATCATCTCCATTATTCCCACTCTGCTAATTAGCGGTATTCACTTCAACCATCTGTGGCTGATCGGATCCTTTTTCGATCGCTTGCCGTCCGTGTTTACCAACGGATTTGGCTTTAACTTTTATTTTGGCGGCACCAGCCTATTGATCGTTGTCGGAGTAACTATGGACACCGTGCAACAGGTGGAATCGCAACTCATCATGCGTCACTACGACGGCTTCTCTCCCAAGAGCGGACGTATTCGTGGACGACGCAGTTGGTAGGACGGGCCCATGACACACGCAACCGATTCACATCTTGTGGCCCTGGCAGGGAAGGATTTTATGCCAGGGCCGGTTCTACTTTTAGGCGCACCTGGAGTTGGCAAAGGTACGCAGGCACAACTCCTTGTTACCAAATACGGAATTCCACAGATTTCTACCGGTGATCTGCTACGCGGTAATATAGCCCGCGGCACAGAATTGGGACTCAAGGCTAAAGAGATCATGAGTAGCGGGCATTTGGTCGACGACGAAATCGTTAACCTTATGGTTCTTCACCGCCTGCAGGAGAATGATACCCATCGCGGGTACATTCTGGATGGATACCCGCGCACACTGGAACAGGCAAAATATCTTGACCATACCATTGCGGACCCCATTTTTTTGCCCCGGCTTCCAGTTATAGCCGTAAGCATCGTGGTTCCATACGATCAACTGCTGGAGCGCATCACGGGGCGCCGTATCTGTTCGATGTGCAAACACATCTACAATATGTATTCAAACGCCCCGAAGGTTGCGGGAGTGTGCGACATGGATGGAACCACTCTGACGCAACGGGGAGATGACACCGAGGCGGTATTTGTGGAACGCATGAAGACTTTCGAGGCACAGACCGCACCTGTGGTAGCCCACTATCACGATATGGGACGCTTTGAAGAGGCAGACGGAAACCAGAGCGTGGAGGCAGTCAACATCGCAATCGAGCGGGCCATCATCAAATTGCGCGGAGTTACACGCGAATAACATAATTATGGCAATTCTTATCAAGACAGCCTCAGAAATTGAAAAGATGCGCCGTTCGGGTCAAGCCCTGAGACAGGTGCACGAGGCAGTTCGTCCATTTGTGTTACCTGGTGCCAGCACAATGGATTTGGAAAAAATTGCAGCAGCCAAGATGGTGGAGTTACATGCAATTTCGGCATTTAAGGGATACCACGGCTTTCCGGCAGTTCTCTGTACTTCAGTCAATGACGAGGTTGTACATGGAATTCCATCAGCAACTCGCATATTGGCCGATGGCGACATCGTTTCGATAGATTGCGGAGTGATTATCGATGGATATTACTCCGACGCGGCTGTTACCTATGCAATAGGTACGCCTAGTGCGGCCACGAAAAAGCTGCTTGACGTTACTCAAGCATCACTTGAGAAGGCGATTGAGCAGGCGCAGGTGGGCGGAAGGCTAGGTGACATCTCCTTTGCAGTGCAGGAGATGTGCGAAAGAGAGGGCTTCGGCGTGGTTCGAGAATTCGTAGGCCATGGCATCGGTAAATCCATGCACGAAGATCCTCAAGTACCCAACTATGGAACTCGCGGCAAGGGACCTCGCCTGAAAGCGGGTATGGTATTGGCTATTGAGCCAATGATCAACGCGGGCGGAGCCGGGGTGAAGGTGCTTCCTGACGGCTGGACCACGTTGACCATTGACGGCAGCCTAAGCGCTCACTTTGAGCATACGGTTGCGATTACAAAAAACGGGCCATTAGTGCTTACCCGCTAGGAATTCACAGACATTACGAGGTATACTAGTCAAGGTTGTGTGCGCAGGCATACGACAGATAGGTACAGGGGCGCGTTGCAGGCGTCCCCGCCTATCGAAGGAGAGCGTTTGTCGAAGGAAGATGCAATTGAAGTGATGGCAGTAGTCGTAGAGACACTGCCCAATGCGTTGTTCAAAGTCGAGCTTGAAAATAAGCACCAGGCTCTCGCTCACGTCTCTGGACGCATGCGCAAGAATTTCATTCGTATCCTCCCCGGCGACCGTGTTGCGATTGAGCTCAGTCCGTACGACCTCAACCGCGGTCGTATTGTCTACCGGTATAAGTAGACGAAATCAGCCACAAGCTATTTGCTTCTAGCTGAAACTAAGAAACAAAGCTGTGTGGCCCGCCAATGGATAAAACCAAGGGTATAAGGTCAACGGCTGTATCTCAGGAGTTTTATGAAGGTCCGTGCGTCCGTCAAAAAGATATGTGATAAGTGCAAAGTAATTAACCGCCGCGGCGTTGTTCGCGTTATCTGCGAAAACGCCAAGCACAAACAGCGTCAAGGATAATTTTTAGTAGATCACAAAAGAAGTACCGGCACCGCCAGGCTAGTTAGCCGATGTTAAGGCTTGCGTTGAACCCGGCGGAACAGACCGCAAACCGACAACCCCGCTGCAGTGGACATGCTAGTTCCACGAGCCCAGACAAAAAGGAACCCCATGGCACGTATTGCTGGAGTCGACGTCCCTAATCAAAAACAGGTACGCATCGGACTCACACACATATTTGGGATTGGCGATTCTCGCGCGGCAAAGATTCTTGCCGAAGCGAGCGTTGATCCATTTGCGAAAGTAGGTTCACTCGACGAGGATGCGTTGAACCGCATCCGGCACGTTATCGAAGCACAGGGCGAGATCGAAGGCGATCTGCGCAAGGACGTTTCGCTCAACATCAAGCGCCTGATCGAGATCCAGTCCTACCGCGGACTTCGTCATCGCCGTTCGCTTCCGGTACGCGGCCAGCGTACCCACACCAACGCACGCACCCGTAAAGGCCCCCGTAAGGGCACGGTTGCTGCTAAAAAGAAAGCGACTAAATAGCCCATGGCGAAGACACAGAATAAGGCTGGCGGCGCCAAGACCGCAGGAAAGAATAAGAAATTCAAGAAGCGTGAACGGAAGAATGTTCCATTTGGGCTGGTGTTTATTCAGGCTAGCTTCAACAATACGATCGTCACGATTACGGACCAGGCAGGTAATACGCTGAGTTGGAAGTCATCCGGTTCGCTTGGTTTCCGAGGATCACGCAAGGGAACACCGTTTGCGGCACAGCAGGCCGCCGTAGGTGCAGCCAATGCAGCTCGCGATCACGGCTTGCGCTCGGTCGATGTGCGCGTATCGGGTCCCGGCTCTGGCCGCGAGTCCGCCATACGCGCGCTGGCTTCGGCAGGCGTCGAGGTGCGTTCGATCCGCGACGTTACACCCATGCCGCACAACGGCTGCCGTCCGCCCAAACGGCGCAGAGTCTGATGAAAGCTAAAGGCTATACATTAACTGGATCGGGACGAAGCGCGATAAGCGCGTAAACCGATCGTCACCTGAAGTAAAGGAGCAATAAATGGCACGTTATACAGGACCCGTCTGCCGCCTCTGCCGCCGCGATGGAACCAAACTCTTCCTCAAGGGAGCTAAATGCTTCTCTGACAAATGCCCGATTGAGAAGCGCAACTTTCCCCCAGGCCAGCACGGCCAGTCGCGCAAGGTAAAGAAGGTAGTTGGCTACGGCTTGCAACTTCGCGAGAAGCAGAAGGCGAAGCGCATCTACTTTACCCTGGAGACGCAGTTTCGCGCGTACTACCAGAAGGCTGCAAACCGTACCGGAGTAACTGGCGAGTTGTTATTGCAGCAGTTGGAGACCCGCCTGGACAACGTTTGTTATCGGCTGGGATTTGCGATGAGCCGCCGCCAAGCCCGTCAGGTTGTTCGCCACGGACATATCCAGGTAAACGGCCGCAAGGTAAACATTCCATCGTTCCAGTGCAAGGTGGGAGATGAAATCCAGGTACGCGAGGGGTCGAAGAAGCTGGTAATTCTCGAAGAGTCAGGAAACTTCGCCAGTGGCCAGCGCGCCGTGCAGTGGCTCGACATCAATCGTGAAAACCTGACGGGACGACTGGTTGCACTTCCGACACGCGAGGACGTCAACCTTCCGGTAAACGAACAACTTATTGTTGAACTGTATTCCAAGTAAAGCATTTTTTTTTGCGATTAGCTTTAACGCAGAGTTTACCGTAGGAGCGTGGAGACGGTGACCGATCACATACAATTTTGCCCGTTACTGAATCACCCGCCAGTCCGCAGAATGCATCGCGGCTAGGACGGATAAAGGAGAAACACACATGCTTTGGAGAGGCTTTCAAAAACCAAAACGTCTTGCCGTCGATACTGAAACCCTGACCGATAAATACGGAAAGTTTTCCGCACAGCCGTTTGAGCGTGGATTTGGAACCACGATAGGGAATGCACTACGTCGAACATTGCTCTCGTCGATTGAAGGGGCTGCAGTGACTGCCGTGCGTATCGAGGGAGTGTTGCATGAATTCCAATCCATCAGCGGTGTAGTCGAGGATGCGACCGATATTATCCTCAACTTGAAACAGATCCCCTTTAAACTGGCGGGTGAAGGCCCGAAAGCACTCTATCTGCGTGCCGATACGGCGGGCGTTGTAACCTCAGGCATGATCGAGGCGGATGGTGACGTTGAGATTCTGGACAAGGATATGTACATCTGTACCGTGAGTGAAGGCGGAAAGATCGACATGGAGATGCGACTGAAGCGCGGTCGAGGCTACATCTCTGCCGATAAGAACTTTGACACCGACCTGGGCCTTGGATTTATTCCAGTGGATAGCGTCCACTCCCCAGTTCGTAAGGTTAACTACCTCGTTGAGGCAGCGCGTCTTGGTCAGATCACGGATTACGACAAGTTAACGATTGAAATCTGGACCAACGGCAGTGTGTTTCCCGCAGATGCGCTTGGTCTCTCAGCTAAGCTGCTCAAGGACCACATGAGCATCTTCATCAACTTTGAAGAGGAGATGGAAACGGGCCACGATATGTTGGACGGTCCAGCGCTGCACAATGAGAATCTAAACCGTTCAGTGGAAGAGTTGGAACTTTCGGTGCGTAGTTACAACTGCCTGAAGAACGCCAATATTGCTACCATTGGGGAACTTATTCAGAAGACCGAAGCCGAGATGCTGAAGACCAAAAACTTTGGCCGCAAGAGCCTGAATGAGATCAAAGAAATTCTGGCTCAGATGGGTCTTTCACTCGGAATGAAGATCGATGATCAGGGCAATCCACAGCCCGGGCCGACCTCGGTGCTGCCAGCTGCAACTTTAGCTGCCAGCTTCGGAGATTTTGATGATGACGAAGAAGATGACGACGAGGATCTTGACCTGGCAGGCGAACCGGAAAACTTCTAACGTAGTTTAGACAGCGGAAACGTAGTTCGAACAGTACTGTTCTCTTCCATCTTCTGATCGAAGAAAGACCTAAAAATAGTTGGAAGGCAATCTTCTCGCACGACCTTCTTAAGAGAACAAACAGATTGGCCCCATGATCGGATCTTCCGGTATGGGGCCGTTCTGTTGTACTAGAGAGATGGTGCTGCTGTGCTTGTAGCGGACGATGGAAGGGCCGCTACCGGGGTTGCAGCTGGAGTAGCAGGAGCGGTTGGAGCCGCTGCCTGAGTTACCCGCAATGCCATGCGCGGGAAGCTGAAGTTACCACCAGCATCATCGATGACATTAACCTGGCAGACGTAAGTTCCCGGCTTCAATCCAGTGAGCGGGACGTCAAATTGGAAGGCTACAGCGTCGCGTTCCGGAATATTAATAGCTGTTGCCTCCACCATGGGGGTCTCGTACACCTTAATCCCACCTAATAGAAACTCGATGCTTGTTAGCACGTGAACGGGGGCAGCTTCCTGCTTCGTCAGTCCAGAAACTTGAGCCTGAGTTGCGGCGGGCGTCAAAGTTGCGTCTTTTTCCTTGGCAGGGCTGTATACCTCATAGAGGAAGAAGAGATGCTGATCCTGTCGGAAGACGTGTGAAACATTGGGCACCCACTCCTGCCCATCGCGAACTAATGGGTCCAGAGTCTTCTTGACGGTGTTTGGAGTGCGTTGGCTAGACATAACGACAGAGCTTAGTTTGAGGGGTGTTTTTTTCATGTCCGGGACCTGAATGTCGGTCTCAAAGCTGCCCATATTGCCGGACTGGTTCTCTCGCACGACAAACTTTATGTGATACTTGCCCGGAGCAAGCGTCCAGCCAGTGGAGTACTGCACATTCTTCTTCATTAGCTGCTGGTTGGCATCGATGGCAAGGTTCACCGTCTGTCTCGCATTGCCGACTGCTATGTTCTGTGCGTTCTTAACCTGACCAAGAATGTCGATGGTCGCCTTGTCTTTATCCTTGACTGTTACTGCGTTGATTTGCGAGCCGGGAATTACCAGCGATACGGGAATATAGAACTCGCCATCCTTCAGACGGAAATATAGTGCCTGCATATAGAGTGCAACATCGGTGGCAGGGATTTCACTGCGCATCTGTTCATTAAGCGCAAGTTCACGATCTTCTGTTTTTGCATGCTGGAAGTCCGCCGGAGCGTAATATCCAGGCCTGTACTCAAGGCTTGCTTCAACGAGCGAAATGGTAAGGTGACGATAGCTTCCGTCTCGCGCAGGATTGGTGGATCGGTAGCCAATGATGTAGTACGCCTCGGTGTCGTGTTGAACCTGCTGGAAGGCGGGCGCAAAGTCGTTGTCATCGACGAAGAGCTTACCGCCTGTATCGCTGGCTAGCGTACCCAGTGTCTCCTGACTGCTGAAATTCGAGTTCAACTGGCCCTGCATCGATGCGCCACTATAGGCGCTGGTGCCGCGACGGCTACCCTGGGAGGCGTCACCGACCGGATTGAGAGCCTGCAAGCCGCGCGTGTCCACGGCATACATTGCAGTGTCCGCCTTGACACATTCATTCGTGGCGGCGCGAATGCTCGCCTGGTTTTCGATACCCTGCCGCGAAAGGCCGCCAGAGAAGTACAGCATGCTCTTTTTCTGCTCTACCTTCTCGATGGATTTGCAGATGGTCCGAATGGCATATAACTGACGATCTGTGTTAAGGGAATTGAACTCACTGTCGTCTGCGACAAAGCTTGACGAGTCGTCAGAAGTGTCGTCTGTTGTGCCGCCTTCATTGCCTGCGTCGAATCCCGAAGCTTCACTCCCGTCGTATTTGCTGACCGCTTTGAGCAGAGCGGATTTGTCATTGGTAAAGTCCTGATCCATGCTGAGGCTGGATACCAGGCTGACCGATGCGGCCATGTCGGCTGGGGCCATTTTGTTGTTAATGTAATCTTTGGCGGCATCAACGGCGCGCGTAATATCCTCCGGCTGCATGCTGCTGAGGTCGAAGAACATGACGATGAGACGGTGATCCTTCAACTCCTCCGGTGAGGCTGCGAAGTCGTTGTTTACCAGGTCGGCGACGGTTTTCTTAGCAGGAGCCGGCTTTTGTGTAGTTGAGCTGCCAGAGACAGTTGTTGCTTCCGCAAGGGTGACGGCCTCATCGACGTTCTGATAGTCGAAGGTGGTGACGTGTTGAGGCTTCTTATCTTCGGTAATGGTGAAATCGGTCTCTTTCAACCCCTTAATAAGTTCGCCGGTCTTCTTGTTGCGTACCACAACATTGGTGAGCACACGATTGACATTTGCGACGAGGGTCTGTGTTCTCGCATTGGAGGCAGGCGACTGCGCGCCGGCTGTCAAGGGAACTCCCGCCGGTGAAACTACCATTCCTGCCGCCAAAACCGCCGCAATTACTCGTCTCATCGATATCTCCTTCACTGCTTGTTACATCTTTTCTACAACCAAACAATCGTCATTCACAAAGTAGAGATCTGTTTAGAACCTGTAAAAAGCTGAGTAGGAGAACGACCTCATGCCAGCCGCTCCAGTAACCTGACCAAAAGTGAGTGAGTTCATCTGTGTGCTGACTCCAGAGTACTGCACTGTGTTCAACGCATTATTTGCATTGATTCGCGCCTCGAAGCTGCGCGTGCCGCCAAAAGTAATGGTGCGCGAGAGTGATCCGCTGATGGAGACGGTTCCTGGCAACTGAATGGAATTACGAGAGGCCGTGCCGTAAGTTCCTGGAGCTTCACAGAACGGCGGCTGTGGGAGATTCGCAGCCGGACAAGCGTTAACAAAGGCCGCTGTATTGAACCAGGAGAGGCGTGAGCCAGCGCCTTTGATTGGTTGTGTAAAGTTGCGGTTCGGACGCAGATAATTTGCACCCACTTGATTTTCCGCAGCTGTTCCGCTGATCTGCGGCGAAGCGTAGGCACCCGTGGCAAAGGTGAAGTTGCCGGAGATGGAGTAGCCATCGAGGATCTTGGCGAAGATGCCTCCCTTGTTGAGGAAGGCGCGATTGGGCCCGAATGGCGGTTCGATGACGAAGTTGCCGTTCAAAGAATGACGCCGGTCGAAGCTGGAGTTGCTCTCTTCCGCTGCAAGGTTAAGGTCATTCTGTGCCGTGGAACCACCACCACCGCCGCCGCCGACGGAGCTGGCATCGTCGATGGAGTGCGAGTAGGTATATGTGCCCTGGAGTGAGACGCCCTTATGCATGCGTTCACGCAAGTTAATGGCGAGTGCATTAGAACGCTGGAAGCCCAGAGAGTCTTCGTAACTGAACTGTCCCGAAGATGAGTTTAGAACGCCGTAAGCGTTGCGATTCGGCTTGCGCACGATGTCCTGATGGTTGGCGTAGGCACCGGTGTAGTCGATATTGAGCACGATGCCCTGAGGCAAGCTGCGCTGAATGCCGAGGTTATAGACCTGCACCATTCCAAGACGGTAATTGGGATTGACGCCGAAGTTGCTCTGCGTGGTCTGTGTAGAACAGTTGAAACCTGTTGTGTTCTGATACTGCGTATTCCATGACATGTTCGCCAGGGTGCAGGTGGTGGGGCTGGTGGGTGCGGTGAGCGTATTGTTCTGGGTGATTGCGAAGGGCTGCTGGAATGACATGCTCGAGGCGAAGCTGGAGTAAGCGCCCGTGTTGTAGTTGATGCCATAACCGGAACGCACAACCATCTGCTTGGTCCATTTAAATTTCGGTTGCCATGCAATGGCCACGCGCGGGGAGTACAAGTATTTATCCGGTTTAACCAGCGAGAGGGGAGTTCCGAATTGGCTGTAAACCATGGAGCATCCTGTAGCGGAAGTTGCGCAGACGTTGTTGATCTGCAGGGAAGAACCACTGCCGGTCAAGTTCAGATTGACCAGATGATTGTTCTTTTCTTCATAGGGCGAGAAGTACTCCCAACGCAGGCCGTAGGCGAGAGTAAGACCGTTCTTGACGCGATAGTCGTCCTGCACATACCAGTCCCAGGAGTTGCCGCGCAGGTAGATTTTGCTTAGTCCAGCGGTGATAGAAGTTGACTGTGGTTGACCGATCAGGAAGTCGGCAAATGAGGATCCGGAAGTGCCGTATTCCTTGCACTGTCCCGGATCTGTCTCCGAGTTGCAGGTCTGCATGGCAGGGTTCTCTGTGGCGAAGCCGGAGAAAGTAAAGGAGCCTAGGGCTGGAGTGCCACCGATGGAGTCGGCGTGAATGCGACGAAAGTCGATACCGGCACGGAAGTTGTGCTTCTTATGGCTCCAGCCTACCGAGTCCGTAAAGCTGATGGTCTGATTGATCCTATCGCTTGGTGTTGAATCGCCAAGTCCAGATACCCCGGTCCCGGTCACACCGCCCATGTTGATCGAAGGGACGCCAAAAAAGAATGGATTGCTGTAGATGATTGGGTTACCGACGTAAATGCCCGCCGTAACCGCGGGATTCACAGGACCATTTGTAAAGAAGTTAAATGATTTACTGCGAGAGCGATTCCAGGTCAGAGATGCGGTGCTGTTGATGCGTCCATAGCCTACAGTGTAGGAACTGGAGAGGTTGTATCCGTTGGATAGCGATGTGCCGCCCAGCAAAGGCGAAAAGCTGGAGTTTGCACCCGCGGAATGAGAGTAGCTGAAATTTTCCGCGATGCTCTGACGCAGGACGGGTGGTGCATTGCGGTTTTGCCCCCTCCCACCGCCGCCACCGCCACGACCTCCACCGCCGCCTCCACCACGGCCTCCCCGCGTTGGGGCTGCACCAAAACTTCGGTTGTAGCGAGCCGAGAGAGAGGAAGAGTGCGTACTTCCTGGTACATTGATCTCATAATTCTGATACAAGGTGTTCGGAACGATATTGGGTTGCGGGTAATAGCTCAACATGGCCTGGGCTGCGGAGTTGAGCTCGGTCTGCGGAATGCAGGCAGTTGGTGCAGGATCGATGGCTTTGAGTGCAGGGCTGCAGTTGGAGTTTCCATAAGGCTGCCCGGTTTTAGGATCGTAGACCACGTAGTTAAGTGGTTGCGCTAGATAGGCAGACGTGAGGTCGCCAAGTCGCTGCGCCGGCGTGGGAACGATGTCGGTAGGACTTGAGGGAGAAGTATTGCGTGTCTCGGAGATACTGAGGAAGACGAACTGTTTCGGGTTGGGTTTGATCCATCCGGTGATATATGGCGTGCCTGTAACACTGGCAGTCAGTGTGTTGCGGTCTGACGTCGGTTTTGAGAGTGGCGTTCCAGTGAATATGCGTTGGGTTGCATTCAGTGCGCTGTCAGAGCCGTTATAGGTAACGGTGCCATGCCATGCGTTGGGGTTCTGGCCACGGAATCCACCGAAGCCTCCACCACGTCCACCGCCACCACCGAATCCACCTCCACCGCCTCCGCCACGTCCACCTCCGCCACCACCGAATCCACCTCCGCCACCACCGAATCCACCACCACCGCCGGGGCCACCGCCAAATCCGCCGCCGTCGGGTCCGCCGCCGCCCGGACCACCACCTCCGGGGCCGCCAGGGCCGGCAGGGAAGGTGCCGGTCTGCATGACTCCGCTGAGTGTGCCAGCGATGTCACCATTGTTAAAGCCGTTGCGTTGCATATCCCCAATGCGGTTCTGCAGATCATCCTGACTGAAGGTGGCCAACCCGTTGATCTGGCCCTGCACTCCGGTCACCGCAATAGATTCGGTTGCCGAGGAACTGTCGGTTCCCGAGGCACCCAGCGAAGGAAGAAGCGAGTCAGTGCTCTCCGTGTTGACTGTAGCGTCCGTCTGATTCTGGTCTGTACTATTCTGCACAGCCAGCGCCTGAGTGCCCCGACCCACCCGTGCTACCGCACCTTGGGTGGCCCTGCCCGCTGCTATAGCAGGTCGACCCGCTGCGAGACCGGCTTGACCCGCGGTCGGTGTTCCTGGCGTTGTGCTAACCTGCGCTGTCGCGGGAGTCACTCGCGAGGAAAGATCTACTTTAAACTCAGCTGTCTGTGTTGGCAGTCCACCCTGTTGGCTTGAAGCGTTGACCACCACCTCCTGAGACACGGAGGCAAAGCCGGTAAGGTCGGTACTGACGATATAGTGCCCGTCGTTCGGTACCTGCATCTGGAAGGTGCCGTCAATGTCTGTTGTGGTCGCGAATTTCTTGCCGCTTGCGGAGTACGTGGCAGTGACTGCGACTCCTGGCAAGGGAACTCCACTGGCCTTCACTGTGCCCTTGATAGTTCCTCCACCCGATGTTGCAGCAACGACGGGGGCAGGGGCTGCCTGAGTAGCCGGAACCTGCGCCGCAGGAGCAACTGGAGCCTGGGATGTTGCTGGTTCAGCAGTCTGTGCCAGAGTTGTTCTGCCAAGATAACCGGCGCCCGCCAACAACGCCGTACCAAGAGCTACCACCAAAAACTGCCGCACCGAATTCATCTGTTGCACAAAACACGCTCCATGTCTGAACCAAAAGGATAAGCGATCTACAGCGAACCATTGGCAATCATCCTTCCTGCTGGATAATTTCCATTTCTCGTGAAACAAGCACCGAAACCTGTCAAATAAATAAAGAAAATGTGTTTAGTAAAACCGGTTTAGTGTTTCAGTCGCGTCTTGCATCCTATTTTTATTCAATGTATTACGTTGAAATACAAAAGTATTGGTTTGCTAAATAAATCTATATCAGGTGATGCAACTCTTCAGGAAGCAGACTGCCATACCCAAACCATTTATGGGACTACTCTTATGCCAAGTTTTCCGCCACGACTCATGTTTGGCTGGAATCTACTGATACAGACGGGAGGGGAGTGTGAAAGGACGCGATTGCCCCTGAATAATTTTTAATAGATTTGGGGAACATCTCGTGATTGCAATAGGTTAGCAATACACGTAGATTGTTCCAACTTCGCAGCATGCGATTCACGCGCAGTAATGCCGCGAACTGGGAGTTAAGTGCAACCACACATTGAACGACACATCCAATTCAAGAGGTTCTATATAAAAGCACTCAAAAAGTACGCGATGGCGAGTACATAAACGACAGAATGGATGTATAGGGTTGCATTCACTACGCGGACGGAGCAAAGCAGATCCAAGGTAACTTCAATTTTTGTCTACGAGTAACATGATCCTAACGGTCTGCAACATAATGGTTTGATTACCATTAATTGCTATCAAAGCGGTTATATTTGCCCTATATTAAGGAATGGGCGTAGTGAAGTGACGCCTGGTTAATGAGAACTGATCGCAGATAGGATAGCGAATCGACTCAGTTTTATTAGGAGTTTACGGATAACAGTCCCTAAGCAAGAGTCCTTTTTACAGAGTACGGATTGTTGCACTTGGCTTTTAAGCGTTCCCAGGAGTTTCACCATGCGATTGAAAACTATTGTAGTTGCGTTGACTTTTTCGCTACTTTGTATAGTCCCTCGGGCAAGCTTTGCAGATACACTTCAACTGACCGCTGCAAACGGTCCGCAGGTTGATGGCGAGAATATCTATCCTTACGTGATGACGGTTACTGGCCCGGGTGGCACGAGTACGCTGATCAACATGTCTTGTTTGAATTTCAATCGTTCTGTAAGCATTGGCCAGATCTGGAATGTGAATGTATACAATGTTGCGGGGATCGCACCCAGTGCAACCATAGACAGCGAATCGGGCGTTGATATCCTTGCCGATGCGTATCTCTACAATCAGTATGCTGGAGCCACTGGCAATGCCCAACTGACAGCAGACATACAGTTCGCCATTTGGGACATCATGGATCCCTCCGGGGTTTCGGGGCAGAGCGGCTTTGATGCGAATGCCAGCAATTTAGCCAGTGCAGCACTAGCTGTAGCCAATAGCTCCAACCTGAACACTAATCAATTCAAGAATGATTATTTGTTTATTCCCAGCGGCAATTATTCTGGTGGCGGTGAACCTCAGGACTTTATGACGAGTCCACTTCCTTCGGCGGTCACACCAGAACCCGCCAATCTGCTCCTGCTGGGAACAGGAATGCTTGGTGCGACACTTATTCTGCGCCGCAAAACGGTGCATGCGTCGTGCGTTAGATCATCCTGAGGCGACAATTCAAAAGGTATCTTTGCTATCAGAATTGTTCCCACAACTCATTGTTGAAGTGTAGGTTAGGCAAAATATGTAATTTGGATGGCAGGAAGTAAACGCTCCTGTATATTGCTCAATACAAGAATGGGCAAACGACCTCGTTTTGATTTGCGGGGGAATCAACAATGAGTCCTATACGGTCAACTGCCTCGACCACGTACAAATGATCCTCACCTACCAGGTAGGGAAATTGTGGAAATCTTTTTCTGAGCCCCCGAATCCAGATACCCGCCCGTTTCATCTAAATTATTGATATAGTAGATATAGATTGGTCTGTGTTAGCAGAATATACACGGATCAACTATCGATGAATATTCAGTTGTTGATCGGATCGAGACGATAGATCAAAGGTAACTTGGGTCGTTGTATTCGGGTAACCGTTTCGGGTTTATAGGCCACAAAATGGTTTTGATTACCATTAAATGCTTTGGAATTAACCTGTGTTTCTCTATAGTGAAGTGAAAGGGGACGAAGGAATCCCGTGTATTGGATGAGTAATCGCACGACTGACGCAAGAGGGCACGAATATTGATCAGAGATGTCCAAGAAGCGCAGTTAGTAAAGGGCCTATTAGAACATTGATGAACTGAACATGGATGCAATGTGATTCCCAGGAGTTCCACCATGCGATTAAAAACTATCGTTGTTGCATTGACACTCTCCCTTGTCTGTTTGGTACCACGTCTGAGTTTCGCAGATACACTTACGCTGACCACAGCGGGAGGCGAAACATCCGGCGGAGAGTTTGTATTTCCGTATTACCTCACCGACAATGGTCCTGGCGGTAGTACTCCCATGGTTGCCATGGGCTGTCTCAATGTGGATCGCGACGTCAACTTTGGCGAGTCTTGGGACGCGACTGTGGTCAATGTATCGACCGTGACACTTAGTTCAACCATCGATGGTGAATCAGGGCTAGACATTTTGGCCGATGCATATCTTTTCAACCAGTTTGCCAGTGCTCCAAACGGCTATGTAATCTCCGACATTCAATGGGCTATATGGAGCATTATGGATCCTAGCGGTGTTGTTGGCGATATTGCGTTTACGCCGAATGCAGCGAATCTGGCTGCGACGGCCCTCAGCGTGGCTCCCACCCTCCCATCCAGCTACTTTCTGAGTGATAATTTATTTGTTCCGATTAATGGCACACAGACTCCTGGTTATGGCGAGCCTCAGATGCTTATGACAGATCCTGCTCCTCCGGCAGCCACTCCCGAACCCACCAGCCTTATCCTGATGGGGACTGGAATGATAGGCGCAGTGGCCTTAATGCGTCGTAAGCACGGTAAGGTTTAGCTGCGGCCCGCAAGGGACAAGAACACAAGAGAATATTGTTTGATTGAGCTCGCGCCGACATTCGTCGCGGGTTTTCTGTTTGTGGTGTTGGAAGGCCATAGGTTGGCACTGAGCCCCAGACTGCATTCCGCTGTGCGAGGATGAGGTATGAACTTCGAGGCCAATGGGACCGAAGCCGTTGCAAAGATCACGCGGCGTGCAGCACAACGATTGCGGGCAGGTCATGTGTGGGTGTACCGGTCGGATGTGGAGCGCCTGACATCGGGTAACGACGAAGAGGTTGCCGGTGGAGCACTGGTAAATGTGCTGGATGGGCGAGGAATTCCGTTGGGAACGGCACTGTACAGCGATGCATCCGAGATCGCATTACGTCTGGTCTCGCAGCATGCCGGAGTGGGACGGGCAGAGTATCTCGACGAGCTTAGGAGTCGAGCCCGAACCGCGATCCGGTTGCGTGAACGATTAGCTGTAGAGGCATTTGCTGCCTGTGGCGAGACAGACGCTTGCAGGCTGATCTTCTCCGAGGCGGACGAGTTGCCGGGGATTGTTGCAGATCGCTATGGTGAGCTGGTCGTCGTGCAGTTGCTGACCCAGGGAACCGCGCAGGACGATGTGCGCGCTGTGCTGTCCGAGGTGCTGGCAGAACAAAGTTGGGTGCGGACGGTGGTAGAGCGGTCGGACGCGAGGGTGCGAGATCTGGAACACCTTGAACCTGCTCCAGACGAACCGCTGTTTGTGCGTACAGGTTGCGACGCGGCTTTGAAGTCGATCTTCACGATCAATGGCGTGCGCTTCCACTTTGACGCAGAAGCAGGACAAAAGACCGGGGCATTCCTTGATCAGCGGCTTAACTATGCTGCAGCGGCAAAATGGGCTCGAGGCCGTGCGCTGGATGTATGTACCTACCAAGGAGGTTTTGCACTGCATCTGGCGCGAGTATGTGAGCAGGTTACTGGCGTGGATGCGAGCCGTACGGCGCTGGAGGTTGCAGACCGCAACCTTGCCCTGAACCCAGATATTAAAGCTTCAGTGAACTGGATTGAAGCCGATGCCTTCGATCTGATGCGTGAGTTTGCCGAACTTGGTGAGAGGTTCGATACGATCGTTCTCGATCCACCGGCCTTTGCCAAGACGAAGCGCGCGGCCGAGGGTGCGTTGCGTGGTTACAAGGAGCTGAACCTGCGAGCGATGAAGATGCTTGCCGGTTCGGGAAATGGGGGCGGGACGCTGGTGACCTGCTCCTGCTCGCATCACGTTGACATGGAGGAGTTCATATCGGTTGTGCGGGCGGCAGCGGAGGACGCAGGGCGACGCGTGCAGGTGCTGGAGTTACGCTGTGCCGCACCGGATCATCCCGCGATTCTGACGCTGCCCGAAACCAGCTATCTGAAGTGTCTTATCTGTCAGGTGGGGTAGCTTGCGACCATACTTAGAGCCTGACATCATTAGTGAAACACGATGCGCGAACTCGTCCAGATCGGTTCCAAGCCAGCGAAGCCAGATGTCGCACGCGCTCCCAAATCGCGCGCAGCTGTGCTGTGGCTGCAGGGTGTCACGCTGGCATGGATGTTGGTGGAATTCGGCATCTCTGTCTATGCGGCGGTAACGGCCCATAGCCCTGCGATGTTGGCCTTCGGCTCCGACAGCCTGGTAGAACTCCTCTCCGCAACCGTTGTGGTATTACAGTGGATTCCGGGAATTTCTTTTTCGGAACGAAGGGCCAGCTATACGGCGGGAGCCCTGTTATTTGTGCTTGCGTTTGTGGTCGCGGGGATTGCAGTTGTGTCGTTAGCTCTGCGGTTGCGGCCTGAAACGAGTTGTGCGGGGATGGGAATCACCATCGCTGCGTTGATCGCCATGCCTGTGTTGGCTACACTGAAGCGCCGCGAGGCGCGCCGCAGCAAGAATACAGCCCTGGCAGCCGATGCGGTGCAATGCGCCTATATTGCGCTCATCACGTTGGCTGGACTTGCGGTCAATGCCGCGTTCCATCTTGCAGGGTTCGATTCGATGGCTGCGCTGGCAGCCGTTCCCATCCTCATTAAAGAGGGCAGGTTAGCCTGGCGCGGACATGGATGCGGATGCTGTTGAGTATTCCTTTCCAATAGTTAGAAGTGGTAGGCGAGCTGGGCGGTTATGGATCGCGGAGTGACGAAGTGCGTTCCGGAGAAGGTGGAGAGGAAGTTGTAAAGTGCGACCTTGTTGGTGATGTTGACGATGGTCATGGAAGCCGAGAGGGTTCGTATGCTTTCGGCTTTGCTGCGGAAGAGATTGTCCTCGCCAAAGGAGAGGTCGAAGAGGCTGCGTGAGGCGATGCGCGGAGGGTTGTGGTCATCATTCTGTGCGTTGATGGCAGGGATTGAGATCAGCGATGAGGTGAACTGCGAGGCCAGGCAGACGCCGTTGGGGATGGGGTTGTTGAGCGTTGCACGGGCTCCGTTACAGGCGAAACCGGCTTGTGCCTCCTGATCTGCTGTCATCGGGTTGCCAAAAGCGTCCTGAAGGAAGACAGCGGGCTGGCCATTGAGGGTCGTGGTCTGAGGACAGTCGTTGGATGCGAGGGCACCGTAGCAGGGAGCGGCACCGGCGACCTGGCCGGAGTCGTAGCGCCAGTTGAAGCCGACGTAGGGGCCGCGTTTGCCGAGTTGATACTGTGCGTGGGTGGTCTGGTTAAACTTCTCGTCGTGGTCGATGCGGAAAGGGGTGTGGGTTACGGCGGAGCCTGGCGGTGCGGGGATGGTGCCGAGGCCGCTGGTCTGCGGGGTGAAGAAGCGCGCGGCGACCGAGGAGAAGACCACCTGAGCGGTGAAATTGTGGATGGCAGGGATATCCAGACGACCTTCGAAACCAGGAACCTTGGCGTTATGCCAACCGATGGGGAAGGTGATTGGGGTGGCACCGAGAACGGAGAAGTCGTACCCGGTGTGGGTGTATTTCCAAACATAATCGGCCGAGATAACTGCATAGTGCGACATGGCTTGCTGGAATCCCGCATGGAAGTCGTTGCGGAAGCCGGGTCGGTTGGGTGCGTTGGTACAGGGAATGAGGGCGGCGATAACAGTTGAGTTGCATCCCTCGCTTGCCAGAACAAGGTTTTCGTTGAAGGGTGATTCCAGGGTGCGAGCATAGGAGGTGCGTAGCACTGTCCCGGAGCCTTTGATCTTATAGCTTAGGGCGAGGCGCGGCTCGATCTGGTTGGCGACGGTTAGGCCGTTGTATTGGTCGAAGCGCAGGCCGAGGTTACCCGACCAGGGGCCTTCGGTGATGGCGTCCTGGGCGTAGGCGGCGAACTCCTTGATGTCGGTGTGACCATGGAAGGGATAGAGCGATCCGCCTTGGGTGAGGTCATAGGGTTTGAGTGTGGCGCAGGGGCTTCCTGGGGTGGGAACGCCGGCGACCTCGCAGTTGAGGTTGGCGACGAGGTTGGGGTCGACGATACCGAGTTGGAAGTTCTCCGTGAGGAAGGTCTGGGTATAGGTGAGGCCGGCCTTAATGTTGTTGCCGCCGTTGGTGATGGTGAGGTCGGAGTGCAGGCCGGTGTTGGCCAATGAACGCTGTTGTGCGATGGCTTCCTGCTGCAGGTCGGGTGCGCCACGGTCAGCGAAAGGATTCTTGCTGGGATAGTAATTGAAGCCGTCGCGACGGAAAAAGTAACCGACGTTGAAGACGGTGGAGGTGTTGAGGATGTGTGTGTAGGAGGGGGCGACATTGACGGTCTGAATCTGGGCGCGTTGGTCGGCAGCGCCTACGGGAAGATTGTTGGGGCCAATTGGCACACCGGATGAGTTGGTCGACCACTGGGTGGCGTATTCGCTGTCATAGGAGTTGGGGGTCTGGAACCAGGAACGGGTGTAGTTAAGGTTCAGGTGGACGGAGTTGGCGCTGGACACTTGGTAATCGATGCGGTCGAAGAGATTCTCCTCGTTGCCTTTGTCATGGATGGCGTGAAACTCCGGCGGATCGAGGAAGCGGCCAGTGTTCATGACATTGGCGGAGATGAAGTTGCCGAGCATCGCGGAGCCACTGGCCAGGTTGAAGCCAACGTTGGAAGAGCCGAAGGAGCCGTAGGATGCTGTGACCTCTCCGGTGGGTGTACTTTCGCCCAGGCCGGAGCGAGTCGTGGCGACGATGACAAGCGAGGTCTTGCCGCCGTACTCGGCCGAGGGTGCGCCGGGGATGACCTCCAGCGACTGCACCGAGTCCATCGGGATCTGGTTGGAAAAGACCTTGGACTGCTGATCTGTGATGGCCTGGCCATCGACGGAGAAGGAATTAGAGGCGTGGTCGCCCATGCCATGGAACATTCCGTTGGAGTCTGCGGAGACGCCGGGTGAGGCGAGTGTGACCAGCGAACTGACCGAGGACGTCATGCTCTCCAGCGGGATCTTAGAGAAGAGATCGCGGTCCACATCCGTGTGACTAACTGGGTCAGCTTCGACCAGATCGCCACTGCTAGTAGTGACATTAACAACTGTGCTAGCGGAGGCAATCTGCATAGTGGTGGTCAGGATGATGGGGACGAAAGACTGCACTTCGACGGTCTGTGTAGCTGGTGCCATCGTGGGCGCGGTGACGGTGAACCGGTACGTGTTGAAGGGGATGTTCGAGAGGATGTACGCGCCAGAATTATCGGTGGTAGCGGAGCGGGAGAGTCCACTGATGGCGTTGCTGAGGATGACGGTGGCATTGGCAATGACTGCGCCTGTGGGGTCGACGACCGTGCCGGAAATAGTTCCAGCGTTTCCGGCGGACTGGATGCGCGACGGGGCGGGCGCGGGACGGCGCTGTGAGGAAGCCTGCGCAAGGGCGCGAGGCGCGGCCACATAGAGCAATGTGGCGTACGAGGCTAGAAGTACGAATGCAGCAGAGTTGCCGCGTCGTAAAGACGTGTGCATGAGTTCCCCCTATTGGGTTGCCGAGTGCGTTTTGACGAGGTTCTGGACAGAATCGCAGGTCAAACGGCGGGCGGGGGACGAGTGTAGAGGGCAAATGTGGCTAGAGCGCAGTGGAGAATGGGCGATGGGAGTGCCAACAGCAACGCGACGAAAGAGGTCGCTGGCGCTGGGGACACAGCAGAAACATAATGCACGGAGATATGGGCTGCGGCACAGAGCGCACAATCGGCGTGATTTGCTGTGCCGTCCGCATGGGTGTGGGCGACCTGCACTGTCCCCAGGGTAGCGACCAAAAGAACGCACAACAGCGCGAGGAGCACTCTCCAAGGATGGCTGGCGCGATTTCTTCTGCCTTTAGGACCCATATCAAACAATCAAACTTACGGGGCCGAGAACCAAATCAGAGATGCGCAAGATGATACCTGGATTCAATGTGACGAGTGGTTGAATCCCGGTAGAGTATAAGACGCGGCGGATTTGAGGATAGTTGCGTTTTTATTGCGGTGGTTTGAGGAGGGCTCGCAGGGCTGGTTCGTCGAGGACGACGACACCGAGGGAGCGGGCTTTGTCGAGCTTGGAGCCGGAGTCTTCGCCCGCGACGAGGTAGTTTGTCTTCCTACTGACCGTGCCGGCGACGTGGCCTCCGGCGGACTCGATCAAATCTTTGGCAGCCTCGCGGGTGAGTGTAGGTAGAGTTCCGGTAAGGACGAAGGTGAGGCCGGCAAGGGTGGTAGTTCGTATCTTCTTCTCCGCAAGCATAGTGAGGCCTAACTCTTTGAGACGCTGAACCAGAGCCAGGTTGCGCTGATTGAGGAAGAAGTCGTGGATGGTGACGGCGACCTTGGGGCCGATGTCGTTGATCGCGGTAAGCGTTGGGATATCGGCGGCGATGATGTCGTCGATGTTGCCGAATTGTTCGGCAAGGGCCTGCGCGGTTCGTTCGCCGACGTGCCGAATGCCGAGACCTAGTAGGACGCGATTGAGGGGGACGGCCTTGGAGGTTTCGATCTGGACGAGCAAGTTGTCGGCCGTCTTCTCGCCGATGCGTTCGAGCGTAAGGAGTTGATCCCTTGTGAGTGTGTAGATGTCTGCGACGGAGTGAACAAGGGCTTCGCGGGTGGGTGTTTCGGCAGTAGCCTCGTCGGCGGGTACATCGGAAGTGTCGGCTACGGCTTCGTGTTCGGCTATGGTATGGCCGAGGAGTTGCGCAACCATGACCTCGCCGAGGCCTTCGATATTCATGACGGATCGTGAGGCGAAGTGGCGCAACTCTTCTTCGAGGCGAGCCGGGCAACTTGCGTTGACACAACGAAAATCGACTTCTCCTTCTTCGCGGACAAGACAGGTGTTGCAACGCGGGCATTGGGTTGGAAAAGAAATCTGTAGGGTGCCACGCGGATGAGTCCCGTCTTCGATCACGGATGTGATCTTGGGGATGACGTCGCCTCCTCGCTCGACCTGGATAAAGTCGCCGATGCGGACGCCCAGGCGTGCTATCTCGTCTGCATTATGCAGCGTGGCGCGAGAGACTGTGGTGCCTCCTACGAACACCGGTGCGAGTGCGGCAACCGGTGTCACCTTGCCAGTGCGTCCAACCTGAAAGAGAACGTCTTCGAGTTGTGTGACGGCGGCACGTGCGGCGAATTTGTATGCAATGGCCCATCGCGGGGCTTTGCCGGTGAATCCGAGACGTCGCTGCTGGGCGGTGGAGTCGATTTTGATGACGACGCCATCGATTTCGTATCCGAGCGAGTCACGTACTCCTTCGGCGTTGGCGATGTAGTCGAGAACCTGCTCGATGAAGTCGACTGTGGTGGTGTGAGAATTGACGCGGAAGCCGGCGGTGCACAGGGCCTTGAGCCCTTCGGATTGCGTGGGCAACAGGAACTCGCCAGCCTTGTCTCCGTCGCCATGCAACAAGAAGTAGGCGTAAAAATCTAGCCGACGCTGGGCTACGATATTGGGCTCCAGCGTGCGGATGGTGCCAGCGGCAGCGTTGCGTGGGTTGACGGCGGGTAAAAGGCCCTGAGCTACGCGCTGGGCATTCATCTTGATGAATGCAGCTTGTGGCAGGACGACCTCGCCGCGCACCTCGAAGTTTGCAGGCAGGGCCGCTTCGTGCAGTTTCGCGGCGGAGACATGGAGTGGCACGGACCGGATGGTGCGAACATTGGAGGTGACATCTTCGCCAATGGTGCCGTCACCGCGGGTAAGGCCGCGTTGCAGATGGGCGGAGTCGTCCTGCGTAGACGTGTATTGCAGGGCAAGTGAGAGACCGTCGAGCTTGAGTTCGCAGACGTAGCGCACTGGTTCACTACTGGGCAGAGCTTCGTGTATACGAGTATTCCAGGCGCGCAGGTCGTCCTCGCTATAGGCATTGTCGAGCGAGAGCATGGGGCGGGAGTGCGGCGTCTTGACGAAGCCGTCGCGCGGCTTGCCGCCGACGCGCTGTGTGGGAGACTCAGGCGTAATGAGCTCAGGATGGTCAGCCTCGAGCGCGCGTAGACGGTTATAGAGCGCATCGTATTTGGCGTCGGAGAGAACTGGGCGATCGAGCACATAGTATAGGTGCTCGTGATAGCGAAGTTCTTCGCGCAAGGATTCTATCTGCTGCTCGGGCGTGAGTTCGGAGGCCATCCTGGGATGATTATAGAGAGCGTAGGGTCACCTGGTCGCGTGATATTAAGGAGATGTAGAGATACCACGCCAGCCAGAATGGCGCGGTGCATAGATAGAGCGCGGAGTGTAAGTTGGCACCGAGAATCTGCGCGATTTCAATGGCTGCGCTGGCCAGAGCGAAGACGCCGAGTTGTGCGCGCGTGGTTGCACGATATACGCCCAGCAGCAACGCAGGTATCATGATCGACTGGTCAGTGATCCATGCATATGGACTGGCGAAGACGGAGACCAGTATCAGTAGCGCGCCATTTTGTACCCAGTCCCATTGGGCGCGACGCTTCCAGTAGAAATAGATTGCCCAGAGGCATGCCACTGCAGATGGAAGAGACTGCAATGCCATGGTCTGCCGGTGAATGACAAATCGCAAGGCTACTGAGATACATGGAATGAACTCATCCTGGATACCAGAGGTGTGAAGCATCTTAATGTATTGCGGCCAGACCAAGGGGTCGAACAGCCACGCGATCAGCGAGCTTGCGGCGAGTGCAAAGGCCAATCCCGTCAACATGCGATAGGCACGGCGGAAAACGATCCACACAAGCAGTACCGAGGCAAAGGGAAGAAAGAGATGAGGCTTAAGTGCGCAGAGCCATAATGAAACTCCGGCGAGAAATGGATGTACCTGGTGGAAGCGCAGAAATAGAACCAGACCGAGTAGAGCAAAGAGCGCCGTCTGTCCGCCCAGAATGCACAGCAGAGCAGGCGCGAAGGAGTAGGCAAGGTAATGCAGCTTATTACGTGGGCGGCCTAGTGACTGCCATAACAAGTGGATCGACAACACCATGGCTGCCAGCAGAGTCAGTGACCAGAGCAAGGATGCGGCGCGTAGGCTCAAGAATCCAAGAGGAATCACCAGACAGAGCGCGTAGGGTGGATTGCGCATCAGAAGGACTTGAGACTGTTGCGAAAAACCTACGGAGCGCTCCATCACGAGTACGGAGGAGTTGTCGTAAGGATTGGCGTGGTGAACCAACTGATGTCCCGCAGACCAGAACGAGACCACGTCGCGACCGACTGGATTGTTGCCAGTTATGATCAGAGCGCAGATTCCGAGGACGAAGATTGCGAGTACCAAGGAGCAGACAAGCACGACACTAGCTTCGAAGAAGGCTTGCGCCTTAGCGCGCCATAAGTTGGGATGATTGGTCGTGGTTTGTAGCATGTGAGTACGAGGTCTGGCTCATAGTACAGGATGTGGGGTGGATATCGCGCACAGTCGGTACAATCGGTATTCTGAAAGCTGTCTGCACAAAGGTCATTGTTCAACTGTTTTAAGAACCTATGGAACCTATCACTCACCTGATGACCGGAGCCTGCCTGGCGCGAAGTGGCTTTAATCACAAGGCTGCTTACGCAACGCTGGCCATGACGCTGGCGGCGGAGGCGCCGGACTTGGACGTGCTGTGGTCAGCGCATGGACCGATTGCAGCCTTCCAGCACCATCGCGGGATCACACATACGTTGATCGGGCTGCCCCTTGATGGGCTGATTGTACTGGGTGTGGTGTGGCTGATACATCGCTGGAGGATGCGACGGGCGGACGCCGGAAAGGAAGCTAGGTTGCTGACGGCTGCTCCGGTGCGCTGGGGGCTGCTGTATGGATTCGTACTGATCGCGCTGCTCAGTCACCTGCTACTGGACTGGACCAACAATTATGGCCTGCGGCCATTCTTCCCGTTCAATGGGCATTGGTACGCAGCGTCGATCGTCTTTATCTTTGAGCCGGTGCTGTTTGTAGTGCTGCTTGTGGCATTGATTGCTCCCGCGTTGTTTAGCCTGATTAGCGGAGAAGTGGGCGTGCGCAGGGAGACTTTTCGTGGCCGCGGGTGGGCGATCTTAGCCCTGGCGGCGATGGTGGCGTTATGGGGATGGCGTGAAGTGGAGCATAACGATGCCGTGCAGATGGCCTCGGTAGCGAGCTATGGACCGGCGCAGACGGCGGGCGCGGATGCAGACGCGCAGGTTCTGCCAGCGCATGTGCTTCGCGTTACGGCGAGTCCTTATCCGGGCAATCCGTATCGTTGGCACACTGTGGTGGAGACGCCTCAGTACTACCAGATGGCCACTGTGGACACACTGCGCTCGACGGTGGAGACCGACTCGGAACAAGACTTGTTTTATAAGCCGATAAGTACGCAGGCGACGCTAGCAGCAAAGCAGAGCTGGCTGGGCCAGGTTTACCTGGACTGGTCGAGTTGGCCAGTGGTTACCGAGATTGGGCCGACAGCGGCGATTAGTGCTCCGGCGGGAACTCCGGACTGGGTTGCGGTGCGGTTTATGGACCTGCGTTTTCTTTACGACACGTCATTGATGCGTGGGCGTAGCACTCCTCCGCTCTCGGGGATGGTGTATGTGGATGCACAAGGCCATGTTGCCCAAATGGAGATGGGCGGGCATGTGCAGTAGTAGGAAAGCGGCGGGCCGGCAGGAGTTGCCGAGTGCATCACGCGCTGGTCTTTGATACCATCCTCAACATGACAGAGCAGAGTAATTCCAATGCTGTGTGCAACTTCTCGCGGGAATATGTCCTCATGAATGAGGGGGAGCTGCTGCATCTGGCTGCCTCGTATGACTCTCTTGTGGCGCCGGCACAGGAGGCGTTGCGCGCGGAGTTTGCGCGGCGGAAGATGGATCCGCCTCTGATTGAGGACAAAGGGTGTGATGAGGTGACGAGTCAGAGGCTCGTAACGGTACGGCGTTACCGGGACACTTCAGAGGCGATCGTCGCGCGGACTGTGGTTGAATCTGCTGGGATCTTCTGCTTTCTTCGCGATGAAAATCTCGTTCGAATGGATTGGCAGGTTTCCAACTTTATCGGTGGTATCAGCCTACAGGTTCGCCCTGAAGATTCAGAGGCGGCGTTGGAACTTCTCAGTCAGCCGATTCCAGAATCTATTTCATTTGAAAGCGAGGCGAAGTTTGATCAGCCTCGATGTCCCCGTTGTGGGTCTATTGTCATTACATTTGAAGGGCGTCGTCGATCCGCAGCGTTAGTTTCTACATTTACCGTGGGTCTCCCACTGCCGCTTGGCAGTGAATCGTGGCGATGCCAGACATGCGACTGCGTGTGGACAGATGATGAAAGCGAGTTGCCCTCGTAAGTCACTCAGGCAGCAGTTGGAGGCTCAGTTTGCGGTGGCTGGTACGGTGGTGGCGGTGGTGGGAAGTTTGCGGCGAAGGCGTAGGCGGTCTGCGGAGTGGAGCGGTCCAACAGGTCGCCAAGTAGGGGATAGCGTCCGCCCAGGAAGTAGAGGGCGTAGGCCTGGAAGAAGGTCAGCAGCGATCCCATGAAACTAAAGACGACGCATAACGCCCAGCAAAGATAGATAAGCAAGCCGCATATGGCACAGGCGACAAGCAAAACGATTCCGACTGTTCCAGTCTTATGCAGGGAGAACCAGAGAATGACCCCAATAATCCCTGGCGGGATCAGCGAGACGAGCAAAACGATGACCGCGGCGATCTCTGCGGTGATGCCAAAGACTATACCCAGGACCAGACGCAAAATGACGTAGAGGATGACCTGTCCAGGCTCTGCGACGAACATTGAGCGCAGGCGTTCCAAAGAATTGGTGATGCTGAGGTCTTCCAGCGCGAGAGACGGCAGGGCGAGATCGCGCACAAGCATGAAGAAGGCGCCGATCACCAGAAGGACAATAAAGGCTACAGCGCCGAAAAGAAGTATCTGGGCGAGGTGCAGTCCGGCGAAGGGATTGCCTGTGAGAGTGCTGATTTCGAGAGCATGGTGAATGCAGTAGATAAAAACTGCAACAATGAATGGCAGAAGCACAATCAAAACGCAGAGAAGGAAGAGGAACTTGAGGCCGATCCAACGCCAGGTGCGGGTGCCATATTTGCGCCAGAGAGGGCCAATCTGCGAATAACGGGTTGCCACTAGTTCGATAAGGACGAGCTGCAAGCGTGAACCAATATAGAAGAGGACGAGGCCAACAACCAGAGAGATAAAGGCAATCAGCACCATGGATGCGACAAGGAAGGCAAGAACAGCCGGAGGAAGTTGGTGCAAGCTGTTGGTGGTGCCGCGGCCAAAGTTGAAGTTGATGCCACCACCCATTTCGGCGAAGAAGGCGACGGCGGCGAGCTTCAGGAAAGTTCGTAGTTTAAAGGGGTGCGCAAGCACATCCTTAGTGCGTTGGAAGGCTGGGCCAATGGCTTCGGTTGCTGAAAGAGGTCTCATATCAGTGCGATGAGAGTACTCCAGAGTAAGCCGCTTTTGTACAAAAATATGAGCTGCCAGCGAATATTTATTCCAATGGATTCAACCAACCCTCCCAGGCGGCGAGGGCGCGGTCGCATTGGACTTTGTGGCGTTCTTTTTTATCGCGGATGCGGCGGCGAAGTTCGTCATCCAGGGGTGGGAGCAGGTCGAAGGTGATGTTGGCGGGCTGGAAGCGCTTGGATTCCGCGTGCGTGATGTAGTGAGTCAAGCTGCCGTTGGCCGAGGCTCGTGGAGCAGGGGTGGGCTGAATGCTGTGGGCGAGTGAGGCGGCGTATCGACCGGCGAGCAGGCCGCTGGCGATGGACTCGGTGTAGCCTTCAACTCCGCTAAGCTGGCCAGCGATGAGGATGGAAGGGTGGGAGTGGAGTTGTAGCGTTTCCGTCAGTAGCGCTGGAGCATTGATATAGGTGTTGCGGTGAATCTGTCCGTAGCGCAGGAAAGTGGCGTTCTCCAGGCCTGGTATGAGGCGCAGAACACGGGCCTGTTCGCCGAATTTGAGGTGATTCTGAAAACCGACCAGGTTGTAGCTGTCGGCGCGCAGGTTTTCCTGACGTAACTGTACGACGGCGTAGGGCCAGCGTCCGGTCTTCGGATCGGTGAGGCCAACGGGCTTCATGGGGCCGAAGCGCAGGGTGTCGCGGCCACGGCGGGCGGTCTCTTCGATGGGGAGACAGCCCTCGAAGAAGTGGACAGGTTCGGGATTCGAGGTTGGTGGTTCGTGGGGGAGTTGCTCCCAGGGCTTTACAGGGACGGATTCGGCGGTGGTGAGGGCGTCGAGGAAACGGTCGTACTCCTCTTTGGTGAAGGGGCAGTTGATGTAGTCGGCAGTGCCTTTGTCGTAGCGGGCTGCGTAGTAGACCTTTTGCATGTCGATGGTGGTGGCGTCGACGATGGGGGAGATGGAGTCGTAGAAGGCCAGGTGGTTGGAGCCAGTGAGGCGCTGGAGTTCAGCGGCGAGGGCTGGCGATGTGAGCGGGCCAGTTGCGAGGATGGTCAGCGTGTCTGGATCGTCGGGATCGAGCGCGGTGACCTCTTCGCGGTGGACGATGATGCGAGGCTCGGCTTCGATGCGTGCGGCTACGCGGCGGGAGAATTCGACGCGATCGACGGCCAGGGCGTGGCCGGCAGGGACGGCGCTGGCGTCGGCTTCGGCGAGAAGGGCGGAACCGGCTCGGCGCATCTCCTGCTTCAGGAGCCAGGGGGCAGTATTTTCAGACTCGGACTTGAGTGAGTTGGAGCAGACCAGCTCGGCGAAGTCGGCGGTTTGATGGGCCTCGGTGTAACGGTTGGGGCGCATCTCGTAGAGATCTACATTGCAGCCGAGAGCGGCGGCTTGCAAGGCAGCCTCCGGGCCGGCAAGGCCTCCGCCGATGATCTTTATCTTCTTCATAGTTCCAGCTTAGGGGATGGAGTTCTAAAGAACTTGATAGCGGCATTGTTATTCCTATGGCCAGTTAGCAAGCAGCACCCCTCCCCCTCCCCCCCCCAATTCTGCAAGATAAACAAAAATAATGAATTAGGCATATTTCGCAACGCAAGATCAACATTCTAAGCTAGTTATCTGCAAAACAACCAAAACAAACAGGTTATGTACGCTCTATGACATTACCAAGTCAATGATTCTGACTTGTGCCATTGTTTGCGGCTAATTAAAAGCAACGGGCTGCCGGATTGTGTGTAGCCGGGCAGCCTGTTTTGATCTCTCTACTGTTTTAATTATACGCCGTCGAGGAAAACTACTATGCCAAGTATTTTGGAGAGGGAAGTAGCTGGTGCGGTTGAGGTTAGGGGAGATTTGGAGGTTCGAGGGGCTTGACATGCAGATTTGCTGGATTATTTGGAGGGTAGAAATTTAAGAACGATTTTCAGCGATCTGGAATGGGCACCCGGTTCATGGGTTATCTGGAATTTGCAGCGAGGGCGGTGAGGGATGGGCCAGAGAGGCGCATGGAGGTCCACTCGGATAGCGGGATGGCACCGAGGGAGTTGTAGAAGTCGATGGCTGGGGTGTTCCAGTCGAGGACTGCCCACTCGAAGCGAGGGCATCCTTCCGCGACGGCGATGGCGGCGACTGCGGAGAAGAGCGCCTTGCCGATGCCCTTACCACGGAAGGGCGGGCGGACGAAGAGATCTTCGAGGTAGATGCCCGCATGGCCGCGCCAGGTGGAGTAGTTGTAGAAGTAGAGCGCGAAACCGACGGGCTTGCTATCCCACTCTGCGATGAGGCAGTGGAAGCGCGGGGTGGGGCCGAAGCCGTCGCGCAGCAGATCATCGGCGGTCGCGATGGCGGAGGCGGGCTCACGCTCGTATTCGGCCAGTTCGTGGATGAAGGCGAGCATTTCGGGGATATCTGCGGGAGTGGCGGGACGAATGTTGAGCATTGCTACTTTCGCGGGTGGTTGGAAGGAGCGTTGGGGTTGGCGGCGAGCCATTTGTCGAAAGGGATGTTGAAGTCGAAGAGCTCCTGCGTGCCGTCGATGGTATGGATCATCTTGATGTAGAGCTGAGCACCTTTGAGTGCGGGATCGTCGAGGTCCTTGATGTCGTAGAAGAGATATCCGGCGAGGGTGGAGTGTGGTTTGACCACGGTGACCTGAAAGCCGAAGTCATGATCGTCCTGGGTGATCTTCTTATCGATAGGAGTACGTTTGATTGGGATTGGAATCATCGGTATGCGGATGGGCTTGGTGCTTTTATAGGTGAAGAGGCGGCGATTGATCTCTTCCTCGGTGGCGGCAGGAATTTTATCGTTGGCGGCGGAGATGAACTGCATTCGGGCGTCTTCCAGTTGAAGGGAGCGGTCGCCGTCGTTGGTGAAGATGACAAGGACTGGGAGAAGGCCGTGCTCTATATAGGGGAGGCGGAAGAAGCTGCAGTTCTTTGGGTCGTCGCAGGGCTCGGCTGCGATGGTGAGGTGCTCGTTGGGATGGGCCTCGTTGGCGGGATAGGTGGCGGCGGATTTGGGCGGAGGAATGGATTTATTGTCTGCGGCGCGGGTGGGCAGGCAGACCAGGATTACAGTGAGGATGGCAGCGGCAGATAGTGCTGGGTGCGAGGGTGGTCGGCGCGTATTCGAGGGGGTGTAATGCATGCTCATGCTGGGTTGATTATCATCAACACGGAAGCCTTGGTAAAGCCGGCGGTTGTGGTTCCTGGGAACGAAAGAGTGATGAACGATGGGAATGGCGCTGTATAGCTTACTGCTGGCGATGGTTCTACTGCTGTGCTCGCCGTGGTGGCTGGCGCGGAGGGTGCGCACCCGAGCGGGAATGGGTGAACGGCTGGGACGTGTTCCTGCGGAGTTGCACGCTGCGGTGACGGGGCGACAGGTGGTGTGGGTGCACGCAGTGAGCGTAGGCGAGGTGCTGGCAGCAACCAGGCTGGTCGCGGAACTGGAGCTGGCGCTGGGCACGGGGTGGGTGGTGGTGATATCGACGACGACGGCTACGGGCCAGGCGCTGGCGAAGGAGCGGTTTGGGTCGGGGCGTGTGTTTTATTATCCGCTGGATTTTGCCTGGACGGTGAGGGCGTATCTGCGGACGCTACGACCGAAGTTGTTGGTGCTGATGGAGAGCGAACTGTGGCCGCGTATGTTGGTGGAGTGCGGGAGCGCGGGCGTGCCGGTGGCGGTGGTCAACGCTCGGGTGAGCGACCGAAGCTACGCGCGGGCGTTGCGTGTGCGTGCGGTTTGGGGGCGCATGCTTCAGCGAGTGGATTTATTTTTGGCGCAGAGCGAGGAGGATGCTCGGCGGCTGGTTGCGATGGGTGCGCGGGCGGATGCGGTGCGGGCGATTGGGAACCTGAAGTATGACGTGCGGGCTCCGAAGGCGAGTAGGGTGGCGGAGCTGATAAAGGCGGCGGCGGCGGGACGGCCGATTGTGGTGGCGGGAAGTACGGTTCATGCGGAACCGCGCGATGAAGATTCGTATGTAATTCATGCGTGGAAGGATTCGTCGCGTATAGAGATGAACGCGCTACTTGTGCTGGCTCCGAGACATCCTGAACGATTTAAGCATGTGTATGAGATGGCGACGGAGTTTCCTAGTCTTAAGGCAACCGAGCTATTGGAAGGCAAGCGAAGCGAACAGGCCTATTCGCCATTTACGGAAGCCAAAGACAATCACGGGGTCGAGATCGTTGTCCTTGACACATTGGGTGATCTTGCAGCGGTATATTCAGTGGCAACTGTCGCCTTCGTTGGCGGTAGCCTGATACCGCGAGGCGGTCATAATCCGCTGGAGCCTGCGCAGTTTGGCGTGCCGGTGGTGATGGGGACTTCGTACGAGAACTTCCGCGATGTGGTGGGGAAGATGATCGCGGCGGATGGAATCCGCATAGTGCAAGACAAGTATGAGTTGGAGACGGCGCTGGTTGAGTTGCTGACGGACCGCGAGGCGGCACGGGCAACGGGGGAGTGTGGGCGGCGGGTGTTTGAGGAGCAGCAAGGCGCAACGGGGCGAGCGGTTATGGCGCTGGAGGGGATGGTGCATCCGTGAGGGCGCGTCGGGCGTGGGCATGGCCGCTGGTGCCGGTGTATGCGGTGGGGCTGGCGGTGCGGGATGTGTTGCACACAACGGGCGCGTTGCAAGTGAAGAAGCTGGCGTGGCCGGTGATCAGCGTGGGGAGTTTGTCGGCGGGCGGTGCGGGGAAGACTCCAGTAGTGATTGCGCTGACGGAGTTGCTGAAGTCACAGGGGTGGTATGTGGATGTGCTGTCGCGGGGGTATGGGAGGACGGGGCGGGGCGTGGAGTGGGTTGAACTAGGTGCTGCGGATGCGGCGGCGCGCTTTGGCGATGAGCCGGTGATGATTGCGCAGAGGGCAGGGGTTCCGGTGTGGGTTGGGGCGGAGCGGTTTGCGGCAGGAGTAGCGGCGGAGCGGGCGGCGGGTGAGGAAGAACAACAGCAACAGCAAAGGCAAGATGCGGGGATTCTTCACTCCGCTCAGAATGACAAATCAGATAGTAGGATGGCGCGGCGGGTGCATCTGCTGGATGATGGGTTTCAGCATCGAGGGCTGGCGCGGTCGATGGATGTGGTACTGGTGACGGAGGAAGATTTGGATGATGCTCTGTTGCCGGCGGGGAACCGCCGTGAGCCATTAATGGCGCTGCGCCGCGCGGATGTAGTGGTAGTGCGCGAGCAGGAGCGTGAGCGCGTGGAGGCACGGGTACGAAAACTGATGCGCGAGGATGCGGTGCTGTGGATCGTGCGGCGTGAGTTGCGGTTTGCGGCGGAAGGAGCTGGGGCAAAACCGATGGCATTCTGTGCGATTGCGCGGCCAGAGGATTTCTGGGTGATGTTGGAGGAAGCAGCTTGCAATCTGGTGGATAGGGTTGCATTTGAGGATCATCATGCGTACACGATGGCCGATATGGTACGGATGGTTGTGAGGGCAAAAGAGTGTGGAGCGTCGGGCTATTTAGTCACCGAGAAGGACTTTGTGAAACTGGATGGGGCTATGCTGGAGCGGCTGGGTGAAGTGGGACCGGTCTGCGTGGCGGGGCTTGTCGCCAGATTTGTGGGCGAGGCGGACGTGTTGAGCGATGTGGAGGCGCGCTGCCGTTGCGAGTGCTGATTGTACGGATTGGAGCGATGGGCGATGTGCTGCATGCGATGCCGGCCGTGGCTGCTCTGCGTGCGCGGCACCCGGATTGGTTTATCGGGTGGGCCATCGAGCCGCAATGGAGCGATCTGTTGCAGATTGCGGGCGATCCGAACGATCTTCAGCAGATAGAAGGGCGCAATGACGGACATGCGTTGGTAGACCGCTGGTACAGCGTACCGGCCCGTACCTGGAAGCGCAGACTGATCTCCCTGAAGACACGCTCCGAGATACATGCGCTACGCGATGTGCTTCAGAATGACCGATTCGACGTCTGCGTTGATATGCAGGGCGCACTGAAATCTGCGATGGTGGGGCGAATGGCATGGGCTACCGTGTTTGCGGGGCCAGCGGCGCCAAGGGAGCGATTGGCACGCTGGTTCTATAAGCAGCAGGTGGAGATGAACTCGGCGCATGTGGTGGAGCAGGGGTGCGAGCTGCTTGGCGCTGCGGTAAGCGGGGAGTTGCATCCGGCACGGGTGACGCTGCCCATGGATGAAATGGACGAACGGTGGGCCACGGAACAGGTTGGATGCGATAGGTTCTGCCTGATCTCTCCCGGCGGTGGTTGGGGGGCGAAGATATGGCCTGCGGAGCGATTTGGGCAGGTTGCAGCGGAGTTGGCCAGGGCAGGGGTACAGACTGTGGTCAACACGTCGCCGCAGGGTTCCAGCGATGCGGACCTGGTAGTGCAGGCGAGTAATGGTTCTGCGCGCGTGGTGCGATGCTCCGTTGGACAGCTGATTGCGCTTACGCGACGGGCAGCTGTAGTGGTGGCGGGTGATACCGGTCCGTTGCACTTGGCTGCTGCGCTGCAAAGGCCTGTAGTGGGGATCTATGGGCCGACCGATCCGGCACGCAATGGACCATACGGAACACGCTCGCGGGTACTGCGCGATGCCGTTAGCCAGACCAGCCACAAGCGGGTGCGCGAGGTGGATGCGGGTATGTTGCGGATCGGGGTGGATGAGGTGGTGGCGGCTGCGATGGAGATGCTGGGTTAGGAGTTATTTGCTGAATGCAATAGCTGGTGGTGATCGATGGAATGCGTGTGAGAGCCACAGATGAGAAGATGATTGAGCAGGGGAGAGGTTTGCGAGCGAGCGTGAGTGGACGGAAGGGTTGGCAGAAGATCGCGCGGCGGATTCGTGTGCCGATGGGATTCGGATTTGCCGTGTTGTTTGTATGGCTGGCGCATCCGAGCTGGCGAACCATGGCAGCGGGCCTGGTTCTGGTGTTGCCTGGCTTATGGCTGCGCAGCTACGCTTCGGGATATGTGAAAAAGGATTCGGAACTGACTACAACAGGGCCTTATGCGTACACGCGGAATCCGTTGTATCTGGGGTCGATGCTGATTGCATTTGGGTTTGCGGCGGCAGCGGCAAGTTGGGTGATTCTGGCGCTGCTGACGGTGTTGTTTGCAGCCATCTATATTCCCACGATTCTGAGTGAGGAAACATACCTGCGAGAACACTTCGCCGGCTTCGATGCATACACGCGAGAGGTACCGCGGCTTTTGCCGCGAGGCACCGGCGCATACAAAGACTTAGCGACAAGAGATGGTATTCCGACGGGAAGAGTATTCTCGTCAGAGCTTTATTTACGTCATCGCGAGTACAATTCTGCTATGGGAGCGCTGGTTCTCTACGTGGCGCTGGTGCTTAAGCTGCTGTTCCTTTCACGCTGAGAACTGCAACTATCTTTCTAGAGCGAGCTGCGAATTCTTGAATAATCTGTGTGATCCGAATTACTCCGCGGCTTTCCTATCCGGCTTTAAGTTGGTGCGAATCGCCATGAGAGCTCTGTTGCTGACGATGGCTGGCCTATTGGCGGTCTGGATGCAGCCTGCCAATGCGCAAACACTCACTTTGTTGCCAGTGGCACAAGCACAGACTGTTCAGCGTCCCATACCAACCTTGCAACCGCCGGTTACAGGCTATGTGTTTCCCGCGCGGCAGACACTTACGTTTACTGTGGACTGGCGTGTCTTCACCGGTGGGACGGCGGTCTTTCATCTGGAACAGCAGGGCGACCAGCTGCATGTAACTGCGACGGCGGATACGGTGGGCGCAGTGAATATGCTGTTTCCAGTCGTTGACCGTTTCCAATCGATCATGGACACAAAGACGGGCTGCTCGGGGGGTTTCTGGAAGCAGGTACAGGAAGGCCTACGGCGGGTATCGAGCGACCTGACATTCGACTCCAGCACTGGCAAGCAGACTCAGGTGGAGCGAAATCTGGTCAAGGGCACGCAGAAGCAGCAGACGACTTCGATTCCGGCGTGTGTAACCGATTCACTTTCCGGGATATTTTATGCGGCGTCTCAGCGTTTGACGGTGGGGCAGGACTTTGGCTTTCCGCTGGCCGATGCTATGCGTACCGTGACGGTGACCATGAAAGTGGAGGCGCGCGAAGAGATCAAGACTCCGGCGGGCACATTTCAGACGATCCGAGTGCAGCCGACAGCCGAGGAAGGCGTGGTGAAAAACCGCGGCAACATCTGGATCTGGTACACCGACGATGCTCGCCATATGCCGGTGCAGATCCGAGCGCGGCTATTCTGGGGGACAATTACGTTCCACCTACAGAGCGTGGAGGCAAAGTGAGCCACCGGGGACTCGTGGAGGATGAGGCTGAGGCACTGAACTCGATGGCGCAGAGTACAGAAGATTTGGTAGTCGAGGGCATTGAGCAAGGTGAATCGTACCGGGATTGGGTTGGCAAGGGTACATAGCGGAAAGGATGAAAAGCGGCTGGAGGTATTGAGAGTTGAATAGTGTGGTTGTTTGCATGTAATTTGGTGCATGCTGCTTGTATAGAGTGAATCCGGCGGCCAGATGAGAGTAAGGGTACGCGGATGCATATACCTGGCCGGGTTGAAGAACGCAGAATGTGATGGTGGATACAGCGGGCGGATTGACGGATCGCGTGAAATAGAGTGAGGTCAGCAGTCTGTCCCGTGATGGACGAGAGATATTGGCAGGATGTTCCGCAAGAGATGGATTTGCATGGCAGGATACGCCGCGAATCCAGAGCGATAAGAGAAGGTTGGGAGAGAGCTATGAAGATTTCAAGGATGAGGATTGCGGGTGTTCTTACGGCCTGTCTGTTGGCTATTGTGTGGTTGATGCAGCCTGGACGTCTGATGGCGCAGGCCGTTGCGGCAGAAGCACCGGCCGGGCCTGTGGCAAGCATTCATGGGCATGTGAACGACCCGTTGGGGGTGACGATTACAACGGGCGAAGTCCGGCTGACTACAGACAAGAGTTCAAGCGTAAATAAGAAGTATGAATACACATTTCCGCTGGATGCCAGCGGCAACTATAAGGGCGGCGACGTGAAGCCGGGTAATTATGTGGCCGCTGTGTTCCAGAACAATCAGCCGCTGGACTATATGCCTGCGGCACTTACGGCTGGGACCGACAAGGCTGTCGACTTCGATATGTCGCGCAAGGATTATATCGACAAAATGAGTCCTGCCGAACGCGACCAGATGGAGCAGTTGAAGAAGCAGAATGCGGACATCATGGCAAAGAACGCCAAGATTGAGAATTTGAACGCACTGCTGAAGCAGGCACGCACGGACACAGCTGCCGGCAACTATGCGACTGCCATCAAGGCAATGTCGGATGCAACCGCAGCGAAGGCTGATGAGCCACTTCTGTGGGCTGCATTGGGTGACGCACAATATTTTGATGCGGTAGCTGCGGATAATGCTGCGAAGGCAGCCAAGACGACCGATCCCACGGTGGCGACGAAGTTGGCAGCAGCAGTGGCTTCCTATCAGAAAGCGATTAGCGTCAATGCGGCAAAGGATAAGCCAAGTCCAGATACAGCGGCAGTCGCCAACAATCAGATGGGAGCGGCGCTGGGGAGAATGGGCAAGTCTCAGGAAGCAGCGGCTGCCTATGACGCGGCGGCCACGGCGGATCCGAAGGGCGCCGCAAAGTACTACTTCAATGAAGCAGTGACGTTGTATAACGCGAGCCTGACCACGGGCAAGGTCGATGGAGTTGCCGAGGCTGCGGACAAGGCGATTACAGCCGATCCGACTAAATCGGAGGCATACTACATCAAGACGCAGGGGCTGGCACCACTGATCACCACGACTGCGGACGGTAAATTTGTGGCGCCTCCTGGCCTGGTGGATGCATGCAACGCGTATCTTAAACTGGCACCGGCTGGAGTGCATGCGGCGGATTTAAAAGGTCTGCTTGCAGGACTGAATGAACAAGTACAGACGAACTACAAGGCACCTACGCCCGCTAAGAAGAAGTAACTGAATTGCAGTACGAAAGGGGCCCTGGGCTAAACGAGCCCGGGGCCTTTTCGTGGAAAGAAGACGAGGCTGTTGCAGGAGTGGTGTGCGAATGAGCAGAGCAAGTGGGGAACAAGGTGTTGAGTTTGCGGGTGCGTTGCAGTGCGTGCTGCATCATGCGGCAGGAGTGAGCGCGCCTGGGATAGAACGAGTCGCACTGTTGGATTCGGTGGGACGAGTGCTGGCTGAGGAGGTGCGGGCAGACCGCGATCAGCCACCGTTTGACCGAGCGACACGTGATGGGTTCGCGGTGCGGGCGGAGGAGTGGACGGCGGGAAAGCGGCTGCGCGTGGTGGGACAAGTTCGAGCGGGTGAGATTTGGCTGAGTGGTTCTATCCAGTCCGGTGAAGCAGTGGAGATTATGACAGGCGCGGCGTTGCCCGAAGGTACAGACGCTGTGGCAATGTTGGAGCATGCGCACCAGAGCGACGGTGAGGTGTGGGCCGCGGAGGGAAGGAAGTTGCGCGCAGAGGAGAACCAGGTACGGCGCGGTAGTGAAGCTCGGCGGGGTGAGGTTTTGCTGGCGGTGGGAACATCGTTGGGCGCGGCGGAGATTGCACTGGCGGCAGCGACCGGGTGCGCGAAGATTGCAGTGTACAAGCGGCCGTCCGTTGCGATACTGGCGACGGGAGATGAATTGGTGGAGTTAGATGAGACTCCGCAGGAGCATCAGATTCGCGACTCGAACGGATATGCGCTGGCTGCTCTGGTGGAGGCTGCGGGCGGACGGGCGAAGCGGCTGGCGATTGCCCGTGACACGCGAGAGAGCTTGCGGGAGAGGATTGCGGAGGGCCGGCAGAGCGATCTGATGCTGCTGTCGGGCGGTGTCTCGGTTGGGAAGTACGACCTGGTGGAGGAGGTACTGGCGGAGTTTGGCGCGGAGTTCTTCTTCACTGGAGTAAGGATGCAACCGGGTCGGCCGGTGGTGTTTGGAAGGGTGCAGAAGACAGACCGTGACGGCGACTCATCCCACGTCTCAGGGGCGAGACGTGGGGCACCCGATTCGGTGGGATGGACATACTTCTTTGGATTACCGGGAAATCCCGTGTCTACCCAGGTGACGTTTCATTGCTTTGTGACTCCGATGCTACAGGCGATCTGCGGGGCTGGCGTGGCGGGGCCGAGGTTTGTGCAGGCGACGCTGGCGGAGGATACGAAAGGTAAAGATGGGTTGACGCGGTTTCTTCCAGCGATTCTGCAGCCCGATTTGGAGCGGCCCGAAGTACGGCTGGTGGAATCGCATGGGTCAGGCGACCTGGCGGCAAATGCGCGAGCCAACTGCTACGCGGTGCTGAACGACGGGCGGGATTACAACTCTGGGGATGTGATTTCGGTGCTGCTGCGGTAGGCTCTCTTCATGAGTAAAAGGTTGAGCCATTACGATAAAGCGGGACGGGCGCGCATGGTGGATGTGAGCGCGAAGGCAGAGACGCGACGAGAGGCTGTGGCGGAGGCGTTTGTCGAGTTGTCGAAGGCGGTATTGAAGGCGCTGCCGGAAAACCCCAAGGGCAACCCGCTGGAGGTGGCGCGGATTGCGGGGATTCAGGCGGCCAAGCAGACGTCGACACTGATCCCCATGTGCCATCCGCTGGCGCTGAGCTTTGTAGATGTGAAGGCGACGGTGGTTGCGGGCGGCGTGAAGATTCGCGCTACGGCTGCGACAACTGCGGCGACTGGTGTTGAGATGGAGGCGATGGTTGCCGCGTCGATTGCTGCGCTGACGGTATATGACATGACCAAGGCTCTAGACAAAGGCATTCGCATTCGCGAGGTGGCGCTGGTGAGTAAGAGCGGAGGCAAGAGCGGGGAGTGGAGTCGGAATGGGTGACAACACCGGCACATTGCTTACATAGCGCTCTAGCTCCCTTGCAAACCACCTGTAGCAAGCGCATATGTGGACAGTATTAATTTCACGGCGTAAGACAGCATGAGCCCTATCAATATGGGAATAATCACAGCCGGAGGCCAGTGCCGCAGTACGCCAACAATCAATGCGATCAGGAATGCATCTGAGCAGAGTTTCAAGAACACCCACGCCTTAATACGCTTGCCGTTCCGCATGTATTTGTCGTTCCGCTTGCGCCAAAAGATGGTCCAGACAAGAACCTTGACCATGATCACCGATGCAATGATCACCCATGGGTATGAAAGAAATGCTTTCGCAACACGCAAAAAGATGCTATTCCCCACGAATATCCAAATACACAGGATGACCGCCCAAGTGAATGACGCTCCTAATATGATGTAAAGCAGTCTTCTGTGGTTGGGTTGTATTTCTAAATTGTCCATCAACATCTCCCCAATGCTTAAAGGACACCTTTCGAGGTTGCACTTAGTACTCTACGCTTCGACAAGTCCGTAGCGGCGCTGCCATTGCTGCTTGAGGCGGGCCCAGACGGCTGCGATCTCGGCGCGTGGGATGGTTGGATCGGGTTTGGCGGCAAATCGTTCTGCTTCGACTTTCGCAAGTTCGAGGAGTGCGCGGTCGCGGAGCAGGTTGGCGACGCGGAACTCTGGGAGGCCAGTTTGACGGGTACCAAAGAACTCGCCGGGACCGCGCTGCTGGAGGTCGAGTTCGGCGAGTTCGAACCCGTCTTGAGTCTGAACCATTGCGTTGAGGCGGACGTCAGCCTGCTCGGTGACTTTGTCGCCTGTCATTAGGATGCAGAAGCTCTTCGCTGCACCACGACCGACTCGTCCGCGAAGCTGGTGCATCTGGGCGAGACCGAAGCGTTCGGCGTGGTCGATGACCATGACGGAGGCGTTGGCGACATCGACGCCAACCTCGATGACGGTGGTGGCGACAAGTACATCGATTTCGCCTCGATTGAAGCGCGCCATGGTGACTTCCTTTTCGTCGGCGCTGAGGCGGCCGTGGAGGAGGCCGAGGCGGAGGTCGGCGAACGCGCCGGTGCGCAGGTAGTCGAACATCTCAGTGGCAGAGCGAAGCTTGGATTTGGCGGCGAAAAGCTTTTCTGACTTGGCGGTCTTGCGTTTGACGGTTGATTCGGGTTGAGGTTCTTCATCCTGAGCAAAGTCGAGTTCTGGTTGGTCGTCTTTATTGCCTTCGATGATGGGGTAGACGAGGTAAGCCTGGCGACCTTGTGCGACTTGTTTGCGAACGAACTCCCAGACCTCGGTGGCGTGCTCTTCGGTGGTGCGACGGGTGACGATGGGTGTGCGGCCGGGTGGCATCTCGTCGATGACGGAGACTTCGAGATCGCCATAGAGGGTGAGGGCCAGGGTGCGTGGGATGGGGGTGGCCGTCATTGCGAGGACATCGGGATCGCTGGCGACGCCGTCGGCGGTCGGCTTTTTCATCAGCTTGAATCGTTGCTGTACGCCGAAGCGGTGCTGCTCATCGACGATGACGAGGCCGAGATTAGCGAAGTCGGCCTTGTCCTCCTGCAATGCGTGGGTGCCAATGATGAACTGTGCCTCACCACGCATAATGCGGCCCTGTGTCTGGCGTTTGGTTGCGGGGTCGAGCGAGCCGGTGAGCAGCGCAATCTTATAAGGCTTACCTGTGCTGGGTGAGATGGCGCCAGCAAGGAGCTTCCGCGCGGAGAGGTAATGCTGTGTGGCGAGGATCTCGGTTGGTGCCATGAGCGCAACCTGGCAGCCGTTTTCCATCGCGATGATGGCGGCCTGCATTGCGACAATGGTTTTACCGGAGCCGACATCACCCTGCATGAGACGGCGCATGGGCTGAGGACGCCGCATATCGGCAACAATTTCGGCGAGCACACGCTTTTGTGCTGCGGTGGGATGGAAGGGAAGCACCTGCTTGATGGCCTCGCGCACGGTGGGGCCGGTTGTAAACGCGGTGCCGACGCGCTCCCTCATTCGGCGGCGCTTGAGTTCAAGGCCCAGTTCAAGATAGAAGAGCTCTTCGAAGATGAGGCGCTTGTGCGCGGGAGTGGTGGAGGACATCAGTTCGGCTATCGCCGTACCTGCCTCGGGAAAGTGGACCGCGCGCAATGTCTGAAGGCGTGATGGAAGCGCGAGGCGGTTAAGCATAGCGGCAGGAAGGGTTTCTTGAACCCACATCTCAGAAGCGAGATGAGGGTCACTCCATTCCACCCGTGACGGTGAAGTTGTCACGAATGGGGCACCCGGTTTTGCGGCAAGGTCGAGTTCTTCGAAGATGGACCAGACAACGCTACGCATCCATTTTGAGGTGAGTTTTGCACCCCAGGGGGTGGTACCGCCAAGCGACTCGTAGACAGGAACGATGCGACCGATTTCGAGTGAGTCGTCTGGATCGGCACCGTCTGGGATAATCTCAAACTGTGGCTGGATCATCTTGAAGCGTCCGGCACTCGCACCCTGACCCGCAAGAGCGTTGGCAGCCATGGCGGAGCGTGATGGTTCCAGCTTGCCGTAGACGGCAACCATCTGGCCAAGCTTGAAGCGATCCTTGAGATAGGCCCCGTGGAACCACATGCACTTGACGGTGCCGAGGCCCTGGCCGAGTGTCATCTCAAAGATGGGACCGGAACGGGTGCGCAACAACACGCTACCGCGCACTTCGCCGATGATGGATGCCGTGGTCCCAGCCACAAGATTGGCCATAGGTTGAGGATTGAGCCTGTCTTCGTAACGGAAGGGAAGATGATAGAGCAGATCCTCGACCGTCTCTACGCCACGCGTGGCGAGACCGGCGGCAATGCGCTCCCCCACTCGCTTGACGAACTTGACGGGCGTAGAGAGTTCCAGCACAGGATGATGCTACCAACAAAACAGCGATGAGTTATGAGTTGTGCGTGGAAAGTGAAGAACAGACAACGGCAGGTGCTGGTGGTAATCTGAGCCTGTATGGGTGATAGGTTTCAAGCGACGATGCGGGTTGCGGTTTGTGCGGTAGCGAGCGTATTGTGCGCAGGCAAATGTTTGCTGGCACAGACGCAGATGCAGATTCCGGCACCGGCGGCAAAGACGATTCTGGTAGAGCCGCCCACTCCGTTGCTGCCACAACGATTTGGTGCCTGGCAACTTGGGAAGAACGAGACCGAAGGGAACCTTGCTGCTACGGAAGGCATCACAGGGATGGTTTTGAAGGAAGACGGACTGACGCGGTTTGCCTCTTCCACCTTCAAACGTGATGGCACCGGTGAGACCATCCTGATGAAGGCATTTCAGTTTGGCGATACTACGGGTGCGATTGCTGCATACACCTACTTTCGTACACCGGAGGGGCATTCGACTGCGCAACTTAAGCTTGGGCCGGATGCGTCACTGCAAGGCAAGGGATTAGTCTTCCGTAGCGGCTCGACCGTTATTGTGACGGACTATAGCGGTGGTTTGCGACAGGACGATCTCGCCGCACTGGTCGCTACACTCCCCAAGGTGAATGGCACTGCCGCGATTGAACCCATACTGCCATCGTTGCTGCCGGTGAAGGGGCTGGATGCGGAGTCGGCGCACTATGCATTGGGCCCGGAAAGCTACCGCGAGACGGGCGGTGTGCTGCCCGCAGATACAGTGGGCTTCGACAAAAGCGCAGAGACGATGACTGCGAAGTATAAGGGAGGCGGCGTGCTGACGCTGCTTCTATATCCAACGCCTGAAATAGCTGCAGCGCATGAGAGAGCGATTGAAGCGCTCAGCACGCAACAGGGCGAGTCGCTGGCAGGAACAGTGAAGATGCGACGTGAAGGTACGCTGTTGATAATGACATCGGGCGCGTGGCCGGTGGACGAGGCACAGAAGATGGTGCAGGGTATTCATCTTCGCCAAGAGGTGACATGGAACAAGCCGGTTCCTCTGGATTATCAAACAGAGGTGCGCAAGACATTCAGTCTACTGGTGAGCATAACGATCTTCTGTTGCCTGGCATTTCTAGCGGCGATCGTGCTTGCACTCTTTCTCGGAGGAGGTAGAGCGATGATTCGAATGATGCAGGGCAAGCCTGCTGCGACAGAGCCTGAGTTTCTGCGCATCGATTTAAGTGGACCAGCGGGGAAGCAATTGGGTGGTCGCGAGGACTAAGGAATATCCCGGACAAAACAAGGGGCAATCGGTTCAAATGTTCACGTATGCCATAACTGCACCTCGTGTGGTGCAGTTTTCATGGTCAAAGTTATGATTTAACAATAGTTTAGGCTAATATAGGAACACGAAAAGTGAAATAAAAGCGTATATACAAGGAATTGCTCAGTTGTGTAACATAAATGTTATCAGCCATTTATGAGATCAAAGTTTTAGTCTTGACACCGGTTTTAGCCAAACTTAGTATGCAGCCAGAAAGTTCTGATGGCTTTGCCTCCGTTGGAACTATTCTCCCTAAAGAAAAGGCCGCCCTGTTGCCGGGCGGTCTTTTCGCGTGTGGAGGGTCATTCAGCGTGTCTTCTAAGAGTAAATAAATGTCTGAGATGTGACCTAAATGTACGAGTAGAGATAGAGTCTTGCTGCTACGCATTGATTTTCCGAAAACGATTCCGATTGCTCGGCACAGCGCTTGTATTGGAGAACACTTGTCTGCATCCAGCAAGAAAAGTTTAGGTGAGACAGGAGGTACGAGCATGCTGGGTTAGTATTGTCGGGTTGGAAATTATGGATCGAACGAGGTTTGTAATCCGATGATTAAGTGGTTAGTGGTACCTGTTCTTCTTGGGATTGCATGTGGGGTGTGGGCTCAAGCACCTGCCGGTGCCGGTGCAGGCGGTGCGACAACAATGGAGGGCAGAGCCCCAGCCGTGTTGCCGGGCAGGGGACTGGCACAGCACGACTTTGTCTACTCCGGCGAGTCGCACGATCGAAAGATTTTTATCGTGCGCGGAGGAAAGAGTGTATGGAATTATGACGACGCCGCAGGCAAGGGCGAGATCAGCGACATGGTGATGTTGTCCAACGGAAACATTTTGTATGCGCATCAATTTGGCGTAACCGAGATTACTCCTGACAAGAAGGTGGTGTGGAACTTTGATGCGCCGACTGGGCACGAGATCCATACGGCTGTGCCGATTGGAAATGATCGCGTGCTGTATATCATGAATGGCGATCCGGGCGCGGTACTGCGCGTGGTGAATATTTCGACAGGCGCGATTGAGAAAGAGTTCCCTTTGGCGGTGAAGCATCCGGTGAGCGTACATCCGCAGTTTCGTCATGCTCGGCTGACCGCGGCTGGGACGTTACTGGTAGCGCACATGGACCTGAACAAGGTAGTGGAGTATGACTCCGACGGCCACGAGTTATGGTCGTTCCCGACGGAGCGGGGGGCGTGGAGCGCGAATCCTCTGGCCAACGGCAATGTCTTGATCACGGATGGGTTGGGTGTGCGAGAGATATCACATCGCGGCGATACGGTATGGAGTTGGACGCCAGCGGATGCACCTGGATACAAGTTTGCCAGCCTGCAACAAGCATGGCGACTGGCTAATGGCGACACGGTGATCAACAACTGGGTGAACGAGTGGACCAATAATGCGGACAATGCGCCGGGGTCGGTACAGGCGATCGAAGTAAACCCGGCGAAGCAGATTGTGTGGGCCCTACGCGAATGGACAGCGCCGAACGCACTCGGGCCTGCAACGTCGCTTCAATTTCTGGATCAACCGGGGACGAAGGCCGCGGAGGATGTGCACTTCGGAGATATCCGGTAGGGTGCAACCCTGCAAGTATCTATGTGTAGTTATTTTGCGCGATGTAGTCGGAGCCGGTAGAATGAGGCAGGTAAGCCGATGTAGCTCAGCTGGTAGAGCAACGGTTTCGTAAACCGTAGGTCAACGGTTCAAATCCGTTCATCGGCTCCATTCCCACTCCAAACGATTCTTTCTCACTCCCGGTTGTAGCCCTGGGCGGTCGCTAAGCGTTGGTAATCGGGCGCGCACGCCCCACTGCTTGTCAACACTGAGAATTTGTAGAGTCTTTTTCTATTCGACGCCGTATATATGACAGGCTTATCGTGTGCCCCTGCCAGGAGAACTGTGTGGATTGACGGGTAAAGGGCCGTCCCGCTATAGTTCTCTCGCTCGTATATACGAGAGCCCAAAAATCTCAGAAATGATGTGAAAGGTCGGCGTCATGACCAAATTCAGGATTCTTTTCGGTTCCATGTTTGTAGCTTTGGCAGTATTTCTGATCTACGCAGCCGTGGCTCAGACAGCCGCCCCGGCAAAGCCCGTAACTACTGCCTCGGCGAAGCCCGCCGCCGCAGCCTCGGCGCAGACTGCTGCTATGCCGATGGTCGCTAAAGTTACAGTTAAAGCCCCGGTGACTCTGACAGACAACGGGGATACATGGACCATGGACAATGGCATGGTCAAGCTCACCATTCGCAAAGGAAATGGGAGCATAGCGGAGCTTGTGTATCACGGTGTCAGCGTGCTGGGCCGCGGTGGTGAAAACTGGGAGCGGACTCCCGGCGGAGTCATTACGGCAAGGGTGACGATTGACCCTGCGACGAATGGCGGAGAACGCGCCGAGGTTGCGGTTAAGGGCGTCGGTCCTGGTGCACCCGAAGGCGGTGGCGCTGGTGCTGCCGCTGGCGGTGCTCGCGGCGGAGGAGCAGCAGGCGCACCCGCAGCAGGTGGGCGAGCAGGTGGCCGCGGTGCTCGCGGTGGCGGAGCCCCGGGCGCAGCTGGCGCTCCAGGTGCAGGCGGTGCAGCAGTGGCTGGCGCACCGGCTGCTGGAGGTGCAGCAGGTGGTGCAGCTGGCGCGGCAGGCGGACGCGGCGCCCTGGCTGGCCGTGGCGGCGGTGGTGGCGGACGTCCCGGCAACGGCATGGATATTGAGACACGCTATACCCTGGAGCGCGGCAGCAGCGGTTTCTACACCTATGCCGAGTACACACATCCGGCCTCGTATCCCGCGGCCCATGTAGGCGAAGACCGATTCATTCTGGAATCGATGAACCCCACCTTTGACTGGCTCTCGGTAGATAAAGACCGCAACATGCTGATGAGCTTCTCGCGTGGCGGCATCACCATTCACGCCAAAGAGCAGAGCATCTACACAACTGGCATCTATAAGAACTCTGTGGAGCATAAGTACACCTACAACAAGGATATGTATGCGCTGCAGGCGTGGGGCTGGTCCAGCACCAAGGACCACATAGGCGTTTACTTCGTGAACCCGTCGAATGAGTACATCAGCGGTGGCCCGGAGAAGCTGGACCTGATTGACCATCTGCAATCCACGATTCTGGACTACTGGACCAGCGGCCACTATGGTGGAGGAGCCAACACGGACATCGCCGCAGGTCAGGACTGGAAGCGTGTGGTTGGCCCGATCTTTGTTTACTTCAACGCGCTGGACAAGCCCAAGGACCCGTCGCAGGCTGATCTGGACAAACTGACGGCCACCTCCGGCAGTGGCATGCCGTCAGTGCCCAAGGTATGGCACGATAACGCGCTTGCACTGTGGAATGACGCCGTTATCAAGTCGAAGACGGTGAAGGCGGCCTGGCCCTATAACTGGGTGCAGGGCGTGGAGTACCCGCAAAAGGCAGAGCGCGGTACCGTCACTGGACAACTTGTTTTGGATGATCCGCAAGCAACCAAGAAGACCCTGCCTAATCTGAATGTGGGGCTGACGCATGCAAACTACACGGGAGCAGGAGCCGGTTTCCAGACACGGGCAGGAAACGGACCCATCGTAACCTGGCCGCACGACGGGGACTACTATCAGTTCTGGACGATCGGGTCTGAGGATGGTCGATTCACCATTCCCAATGTACGACCTGGCACATATGTTCTGCGTGCATTTGCCAACGGAGTTCTAGGCGAATACGACCGAACTGCGAAGATAACGGTAGAGCCAGGCAAGAAGATCGATCTGGGCAAGATCTCATGGCAGCCGGTCCGCTATGGCAAACAGCTTTGGGATATTGGCTATCCTGATCGTACCGGCGATAAGTTCTACAAGGGCGACGGGGCCAACTACTGGCTCTGGGGCTGGGGATTACGCTACAGCCTGCTGTTCCCCAATGACATCACCTACACCATCGGCAAGAGCAACTACGCCAAGGACTGGTTCTTCCAGGAGGTGCCTCACTCCACTAATACCGCGTGGCTCAATCCCGCAGCCAAGGACCCTGCCAACCAGCGCTTTGGTTGGGTAGCAATTCCAGGGTCAACGGATGATCCGTGGGCAGCCTGGGGTAGTGGACGGGCCACCACCTGGACCGTGAAGTTCAATGTGGCAAAGGCCTCGACAGGCACGGCAGTCCTGCGTATTGCGCTCGCCGGGGCTGATAGCACGACCCTGACCGTTGGCGTCAACGGACAGACCGCTGGAGCCATTCAACCAGTCTCCACCAACGCCTTGCGTTACAACACGGATACAGGCGTATGGAACCAGTACATCGTCAAGTTCGACGCTTCGCTGATGAAGGTGGGCGCGAATGAGATGACGTTTACAGTTCCGGCCGGAGATGAAACCACGGGCGTGGTATGGGATTATGTTCGCCTGGAGTTGAACGATGGCAGCAAGGCTTATCCCACGCCGCCGGACAATCCACGACCGGACTTCCCGACACTCGACAACTAAAACAAACAAGTAACACAGTGTAGGTCAGGATCGCGTGGCTCTCCTTTACGGGGCCACGCGATCGGTTTTTGCAGCAGAGGTTGGTATACGGAAGCGAGTAGGAATGCCTTAGTCTCCGCAGTAGTAACCGTCCCGGGTCTGCAGGTTGAGATCCTTTGGGCTGGACTTGGAGAGGGATAGGTCGATTCGATGGTATCCGTCGGAGCAGGTATCTTTCCCTGGGGCGTAGCCAAGGCGGTATTGTGCGCGCAACTCGGCGGCGATCTGCTTGTAGATATCAGCTAAGCTATTCTTCTTGCCAAGCTCGAAGAGTCCTCCTCCGGTCTCGTCGGCTATGCGTTGCAAGACTTTCTTGCCGTCAGGAGGGCTGGGGAGGTTCTCCGGTTGTCTTCCCTGACCGCCATTGCGGCCACCAGGATAGCCGCCCCCGCCGCCGGGATATCCACCGCCTCCTATGCCGCCTGGAAATTGCCCTCCCTGACGGTCGTCCGAACGATTGAATCCGTACCCCGTTTCCCGACCTTTAATGTAAATTGCATAGACGATGGTGTCGGCGCGCTGGGCAGCTTCGATCGACGAAGTGAGGCTCTCCTTGCTACCGTTGTCCACTCCATTGGAGAGTAGGATGATGGCTTTGCGGCCTGTCTGCTTGCTCATGAGCTCGTCGGCTGCTAGGAAGAGGGCATCGTAGAGAGTGCTGCTTCCACCGCGCTGCGTGCGGGAGGAGCTATCTCTTGGGTTGCCTGTGTCGGTGCCTGCGGAGACCGGAGTTACGTTGTTGCTGTCGCCGCTGGCAGTTGTCTCCAGTTGCTTGAGTGCGGCCTGCAGTTTGGGTTTATCACCTGTGATGTCCTGCAAGAGATCGGTCTGGTGGGCGAACTGAATTACGAAGGCTTTGTCTCGACCAGCGGAGCCAGTGAGTGTGTCATCCAGCAAAGCAAGGCTGTCTTTGCGTTCGTCTTCGATTGCGTCACGCTGGCTGGTACTGACATCCACCATCAGGCCCAGTGTCAGAGAAAGATCGGATTGCAAATCGAAGGTGCCAATGGTTTGTAACTGGTTGTCCACCATCAGGACGAAATTATCCTTGGTGAGATTCTGCACCAGAGCACCCTTTTTATCATGCACGACTACTGGAATGTTGATCACGCGCGTATCGACATGGAGTGTAGGCGTAGAGGAGTTCTGCGCCAGTAAGACCATAGTGTTGGCTGTGAGTATGAGCAGCGCTGCAGCAAAAAATGTTACAGGTACGATACTCGGTGGCCGCATGACTTACTCCTTAGACGAAAGCCGATACAAAGTGATGCCCTGAGGCAGTGCTAATTATGATAAGCGATGGCATTACTGTCCGATGTCCCATAAATCATGAGAGGATACGTCATCATTTTCAGTAACTGATAGATAACAGCAGGAATTACTCAATAGTTGTAGTTGAGATACCTTCCGGGCAGTTATATTTCTTTTACAAGATGCTAGCCTTGCATTACGCATATTTGCGGGCCATTCTATATCTACAATCACTAGACCTACCGCACTTCCATCTATGAAGAGATATGGAAAGTGAACGAATCTGATGAAGTTAGTGAGCGGAAATAATCGGCGCATTCGCCTGACATTGTTTGCGGCAGGAATGGTTGCTGCTATTGCATTGACATGGAGATTTGCGGAGGCGGGCCGTTCATTCGTATCGCCCATCCTGATAAATGGATATATCTGGGGAACCATGGTACTGGCCATTACGGTCTTGCTCATGGTGTGGTATGAACGCAACCGGACAGGTGGATACCTACAATCGAGCAAGGAAAATGCGCGTTTTATTACGGCAGCAGAAACCAGCCTTGACGCCTTTACCATCATGGAGTCTGTGCGGGATAAATCTGGTGAGATCGCAGGATTTCGTTACAAGTATGTGAATTATCCTGCCGAAAAACTATTGAATAGACCGCGCATGGAATTACTGGAGCAAGAGATGTGCGAATTATTCCCCATGGATAGCACACGGGAACTATTCGAAAAATATCGCAACGTAGTTCTCACCGGGGAACCGTTGGGCGAAGAACTATTAATACCACTGGAAAATGGCAAGGAGAGGTGGTTGCGCCGACGGATCGTCAAACTGGAGGATGGGGTAGCCGTTACCGTCAGCGATGTAACAAAGATCAAAAAAAATGAAGAGCGGTATCGAAGCCTGACTAACTTCAGTAACTCGGTTTTTGAAACTGCTCCTGTAAGCATTATCGAGACCGACCTTAACGGGCTGATTCGGACGATGAATGGTGCTGCTGAAAAGTTGACGGGGTATTCGCGCGCGGAGGTAGCTGGCAAGCTATCGATCACCAAGTTGCATGATCCTGATGAATTGAATCTGCTTATGGAGGGCATGCCTCAGAACAGTCCGGGCTTGCAAGGTTTTGCTCTGCTTACGACGAAGGCCGCACTGGGTGAAGTCGAAGAACGAGATTGTACCTACATACAACGGGATGGCACGACACTTCCGGTACATGTCGCGGTAACCTCGGTACGGGATGGTGCAGGCGTCATAAGCGGATATATTTCGATTGCCTCCGACATTACAGAACGAAAGCAACTGATGACGTATTTGAAGCATATGGCGTCCCACGATCAGTTGACAGGGTTGCCAGGCCGCTTATTGCTGCGTGAAAGCATCACCGACGCGATTGAGCGAGCAGGGCAGGAGGGACGCAAAGTTGCAGTATTTGTGGTTGACCTGGATCACTTCAAGTGGTTAAACGATTCCCTTGGGCACCGGGCTGGTGACGAGATATTGGTGGGGATCGCCGAGCGTCTGCATCAGTCGCTGCGACATACCGGCACGCCACGAGGCTGGGACACGTTGGGACGGCTTGGCGGCGATGAGTTTGTAATTGTTATGCCGCATATAGCCAGCGTTGTCGACGTGGAGCGTTGCGCTCAGCGCTTGGTGAACCTGATCGCCAACACCGCGCAGGTAGGGGACAAAGAGGTCAATCTAACGGCCAGTGTTGGGGTGTGCGTCTATCCCGATTTTGCCGGAGACGTGGATACCATGCTGGAACGCGCCGACGCGGCGACCTATGTAGCCAAGGAAAATGGACGGAACCAATACCAGATGTACGCCGATGCGATGCTGAAGGAGTCGCAGGAGCGCATGTCGATGGATTCGGCTCTGCGCCACGCGCTGGCGCGTGGAGAACTGTACCTTCACTATCAGCCGATGGTCTCGATGACCACGGGACGCGTTGTTGGCATGGAGTCTCTGCTGCGCTGGTACCATCCAAAACTGGGGCTGTTGTCGCCCGGAAACTTTATTCCGTTGGCGGAAGAGACAGGAATGATTGTTCCCATAGGCGAGTGGGTGATGAAGCAGTCGTGTCTGGAGGCCAAGTCGATCTGCGACGATCTTGGCATGGATCTCTCGGTTTCTGTGAATCTGTCGCCTCGACAATTTGAGCAGAGCAATTTGCTACAGGTGATCAGCGAGGCTCTGGAGAGCAGTGGATTGCCCGCTAAGAGTCTTCAGGTGGAGTTGACGGAGCGGGTTTTGATGGTCAATTCTGAGTCGAATCTGGAAAAACTACAACAGATTCGGAAGCTAGGCGCGCGGGTTGCCATCGATGATTTCGGAACTGGATTTTGTAGCTTTTCTTATCTGCTGAAGTATCCGGTAGACCGGCTGAAGATCGATCAGAGTTTTATTCTGAAGGCGGTCTCTGAGCCCAACGCGGCGACGGTTGTGCGGGCCATTCTGTCCATGTCGCACCATCTTGGCATTAAGGTGACTGCGGAGGGTGTGGAGTCGATGGAGCACCTTAAAATCCTGTCGCGAAGGAACTGCGATGAAGCCCAGGGATTCTATTTCTCGCGAGCCGTGGCGGCCAAGGATTTTGCTGCAGTGGTGGAATCCATTCATAGAACGTACGACGAACGCAAGCTGGCCGAATCGGCGAAGTTAGCTTCCAGTGAAATGGAACCGGAAAATTACGTCAACTGACGGCGAGCTTGTATCGGTATGCAGCGGAGCGTGTAAGAGGTGTGCCGGGCATCCGTGAATACCATACCTGGCACTCACTCCTTACGTGGGACTACTGTCCCAGATACTCCACGTGAATATAGGTTCCCATGCGTACGTTGTAGGCGAGATACCAGCCGATGTGGTCCGGATCTTCATAGATCAAGATGGTGTCTGTGTTCCAGAACCAGCCCTTGCAGAATGCAACATCGTAGGGCGCGACGTGAAAAAAGAAGCCATTGAACCAGAAGCGATCGGGCCCACCGCCAGCAAGACGCCATACATGTGATGGACCAAAACCGGCAGTGAAGCGCCCGTGCGCGTATGGATGGTCCAGCCTGTAGTGAGGGTCTCTGCGGCCCGTGTCGTGGCCCATCCACTTACCGTCTACCTCGACGTGGGGCACATTAGGATGGCCGGGTAAGTCAATGTAGTTGCGGTTGGGCTGGTTGTTTGGTGAGCCGTGGAAGGCGGCTGGACCACGAGCGGGTGGCTTTCGGATGTTACTTGCTGGGAGTTGAGCGAGCACAACTATCGTTGACAGCGAGAACGTAGCCATCGTGGCTAGCAAGTTGCAAAACCGATTCATGTAACCTCCTGCGATGAGACGATAACACACCATGGCGAGCTAGTCAGCGGCGGTTGTCGGTGGCCGGCTCGGGGTGGATAAGCAGGCGGTCGACCTCTGGAGCGACGAGTTTGAAGGCGCCTTCTAACGCGGTGATGACGGCGTGAACGCGTGCCATAGAGAGGTTGTCCGGCAGTGTGCAGTGGCAGGTGACTTGTGTGCGCTCGGCGAAGTTGTCCGGGTGTGGTTGTATGGCATCCGTTGCAGGCTGCCAGTCATAATGGGTGGGATTAGAAGACGCGGAATGCGCTGGGGCGGAGACGCTGCTAGTGCCACGACGTGTGACGTATACCTCGTGGATGTCCAGGATCTCTGGGAAGGATGCAGCTACACGACGCAGGCGCAGCTCCAGTTCGCGGTCGCGCTCCTGCGAGGTTGGCCGCTCAATGGTGGCTGGTTCACTCTCGATGTGAGTGAGGATGGAGATAATTTCAGGAATATCGCGACGCATTTCGGCTTCCAGATCTGTGACCAGCTCGTGTGCCTGACGCAGAGGCATGGTCTCGTCCACCTCCAGGTGTTGCTCAATGTGCAACCGGGGATGGAGGCGGTCGTGCTGTTCCTCGCCAGCAATCTGCTGGACTGTAATTTCATGGATGGCAAGATTGCGGCGTGCAGCGACAGCACGAATACGATCGTGGACGCTCTCCGCAAGCGAAGCAGTGGGTACGCTGTGGACAACCACGTCTGCCCCGGGCAGGTGTCGCTGCACGGCCTGCGTGGCGGCTACGGTGAGTTGTTCGGAGCGCTGGAAGGTAAGGTTGCGGGGAAGCCCAAGAGTAACGTCGGCGAAGTAATTGGAGCCGGAACGACGCGTACGTAGCCGTTCCACGGAGAGTACTCCGGGGATCGCGGTGAGATCGTGAAGCAAGTTGGCGCGAAGCTGGTCTTTGGACTGGCGCTGATGGCTGGTGGGATCGGTGGTGGGAGTGGCGTCCAGTAGGGTATCGATGGTCTGGCGGGCAAGCCGCTGACTGACGCGCAAGATAACCCCGGCGACCACCAGGGCGGCGATAGGGTCGGCGTACTCCAGCCAGGGCAGGTCGAGACGCTCTCCAGCGTAGGTGGCCCCCAGTCCCAGCATGACGGCCAAGGTGGCCCACATGTCTGTGGCGAAGTGAAGGGAGTCTGCGGCGAGTGCGTCGGAGAGGTGCTGGCGCGCAATACGACCCAGAGTACGCGATCGGTTGTAATCGACCGCAACCGAGACCAACAGTATAGTGAAGGGCCATAACGAGGGAGGCAGTGCGAGATGACGGTGTAGCAGGATGCGGCCTAGCGCCTCGTAGACGATCCAGATGCAGGAGACGAACATGATGCCGGTCTCCACGAAGGAGGCCAGCGATTCCACCTTGCCGTGACCGTAGTTGTGTTCTTCGTCGGCGGGGCGGTCAGAGACCTGAACGGAGAAGAGTGTGATGGCTGATGCGATGAGGTCGATAGCAGAGTGGGCAGCTTCGCTCAGCATTCCCAGCGAACCGGAGATCAGGCCTGCAAACAGCTTCAGAAGAGTGACAACCGCGGCAGCCGCGACCGAGATGGCCGCGGCAGAGCGTTTTGCGGCGTGCGGATGGCTGCGAGCATCCCGATGCATGGCCGTGGGGGTCATGGAAGAGATGCTACAGGGTTAGAGGGTGTTTCGCATCGCTTTGTGCGGATGGCCTGGCGTCGAAGATACAGCATGATCACGGCAGAGGTGAGCATAGGGACTGTCATGGCGAGCAGGCCAAGTTGGTAGTTGCCGGTGAGGTCGCGGGCGAAGCCCATCCAATATGAGCCGAAGAAGCCGCCAAGTATGCCGATCATGTTGATGGCGGCGATGCCGGCAGCGGCGGAACGACCGGAGAGAAAGGCAGCAGGAATAGCCCACAGTGGGCCCTGCATGGCGCAGTAGCTGCAGAAGATGATGGCAAGCGCAGGAAGTGCGATCTGTGGAGTACTGTTCAGACCACATGCCACAAAGCCAGAGAGCATGAGAAGGCAGTACGGCAGTACGTGGTTGTGACGCTGCCCGGAGCGGTCGGAGTAGACGCTGGCGAGAAGCATCGAGACAGCTCCCAGGATGCCCAACACAGCCAGCAGAAAGCCTGTGTTGGCGATGTTCGCCCCGGTAACGCTCTTGACGATGGCTGGTGCGAAGAAGCTGTATACAGAATTGCCTGCCTGCACGCAGAGAAAGACCAGCCCGATGAGCCAGACACGCGCGTCGCGAAAGGCAGGTGCAATGGAATGATGGGCGGGTGAGACAACCGTGTCCCGCTCTACGGTGGCAAGAATGGCAGAGCGCTCCTGTGCGCTGAGCCAGGGCGCATCGGAGGGACCATTTGGAAGCAGGAGTAAAAAAACGATGCCGAGGACGATGGCAGGAAGCGCTTCGACCAGGAAGAGCCATTGCCAGCCAGCCAGCGACAGCCGGCCCTGGAGGGACATTAGAGCTCCGGCAAACGTGCCCATAACGACTGTGCTGATGGGAAATGCGATGTAGAAACGGCTGACGGCGCGGGCGCGCATGGCCGCCGGATACCACTGAAAGATGTAATAGAGGATACCGGGAAAGAACCCTGCCTCCGCGACACCAAGCAGGAAGCGCGCGATGTAGAACTGTATGGGCGTACGCACGAAGAGCATAGCCAATGCGATTACGCCCCAGGTGATCATGATGTAGGAGAGCCAGCGGCGAGCGCCGAATCGGTAGAGCAAGAGGTTGGAGGGGATCGAACATGCAGCGTAGCTGAGGAAGTACAGGCCCGCACCAAAGCCGTAGATAGTGTTGGAGAGATGCAGGTCATGGTTCATCTGCAGCGCGGCATAACTGATGTTGACGCGGTCCATATAGGCGGTGCCATAGCCCAGCGCGATGAGGGGAAGTATGCGCCAGGTGGCCTTGCGGAGGGCGCGGCTTAGTAGATCGGGCGAGGACGCGGAGGGTGCAGGCTCGATCACGGGCGATAACCTCGTTGGGTGGCAATCATGGTTTGATGGCCTGATAGAGGCCTGCGATGCCGAAGGTATAGGGTGTCCAGGTGGGCGCGGTGAAGCCCGTTGCGGTCATCATCTCCATCATGCGCGGTGGGGAGGGGAAGCGGGCGACTGACTCAGGTAGGTAGGTGTATGCGCGGGGATCGCGCGAGATGATGCGGCCTAGCAGAGGCAGCACGTGCTTGAAGTAGAGCGAGTAGAGCGCTCCCACCAGGCCGGTGGGCTGGTTGAAGTCGAGAATGGCAATCTGGCCGCCGGGACCTAGTACTCGATACAACTCGGCGAGGCCATCTGTGTAGCTGGTCAGGTTGCGGAAGCCGAAGGCGCAGGTGACCAGGTCGATGGAGGCGTCGGCGAAGGGAAGATGCAGCGCGTCGGCCTCGATGGAGCGGATGTTGCGCCCGGCAAACTTGGGCTGGGCCAGGGCGAGCATGTTAGGGGAGAAGTCCAGCGCAAGGATCGGCGCTGGCCAGGTGGATGGTTTACATCCCACCCATGACGAAGAATCCGTCATGGATGGGGCACCCGAGCTTTCGGGACTCGTCGAGACGGGTTTGGGACGAAGCTTGTCGAGGGCGAGGGTCATGTCGCCGGTGCCGCAGCAGAGGTCGAGGACGACGGCCTCGGGCCGCGCCAGGATGGGTCGCAGGGCGCGCGCGGTGCGCCGCCACCAGATACGATCAATCCCTGCCGACAGCAGGTGGTTCAGGAGGTCGTAGCGCGGCGCGATGGCGTCGAACATCTGTTGGATGTTCGCGGCGGCAGCAGCAGGCGAGGTTATGCCGGTGGGGCGCGCGCCGGGTGTTGGGTCGGGGGAGGGCGGCGAGATACTCATCCAATAGCCTGCTGCATGGTGGTGAGCATGGAACGGGTAGCGGCGAGGAGTTCGGCGTCGGTGACATCGTAGGCGACTTCGGTGCGACCGACGCCGGTGGCGAGGACGAAGGCGCGGCGGCCGCTGCGCTTCTTCTTGTCAGCGCTGGTTAGGGCGACGAGCTTGGTGGGATCAGCCTTGAACGGCGGGATGGGGCCGTAGCGCAGGATGAGGTTGGCCATGCGGGCAAACTCTTCAGGCGTGATGCATCCGCGATTGAGCGATACGTGAAGCGCAGCAATGCTGCCCCAGGCGACCGCCTCGCCGTGCAGGAGTTTGCGGTAGTGAGTGGCTGCCTCGATGGCGTGGCCTATGGTGTGGCCGAAGTTCAAAATCATGCGTAGACCGGATTCCTTCTCATCTTTAGAGACGACATCGGCCTTGACGCGAACGCTCGCGGTGACAACACGGGCCAAATAGGCTGGATTGGCTGCGATTATTTCTAATGCATTTTGTTCCATATAACGGAATAACTTCGCGTCATGGATGATGCCTGCTTTGATCGCCTCCTGCAGTCCTGCGCGGAGTTCGGCGGCAGGAAGCGTCGCGAGCAGATCGATGTCGCTGAAGACGGCGAGCGGATGGTAGAAGCTGCCAATGAGGTTCTTACCGGTTAGCAGGTTGACGCCTGTCTTGCCGCCGAGGGAGGAGTCTACCTGGGCCAGTAGCGTGCTGGGCAGGCCGATGTAGCGGATGCCACGCATGTAGATGGCGGCGAGGAAGCCGGTGACGTCGCCGATGACTCCGCCGCCGAATGCCAGCAGGATGGAGTCACGGTCGGCCCCGGCGAGGGAGAGCTGCTGGGCGAGGGACTCCACGGAGGCAAGGCGTTTGTGAGATTCGCCCGCTGGAAGAAAGAGCACGGTGGGCTGGTGGGGCTCGGGAAAGCTGGCGAGGAAGGCCTTGTGCCAGAGTGCCCAGATGGCCGGCGAGGTGACGACGAAGAGGCGGGGAGATTTTCCAGGCGTCAACCTGCGCAGGCGCGGGTAGAGCGTGCGCAGAAGGCCAGGGGCGATGTGGACGTCGTAGGTGGCGGCGGGCGTGGTGACACGTATAGAGGACACGGGTCTATGGTATCGCCATTTTAGGCTGCGGTGCGGTGGTAGCCTTGAGAGATGCGCGAGGTGGACTTTTTAGTGGTGGGTGGTGGGGTTGCAGGTTTACGAGCAGCCGTGGGGCTGGCGAGGGCGGGTAGTGTCCTGCTGGTAACCAAGGAGGGGTTGGCGGAGTCGAATACCGCCTATGCACAAGGTGGGATTGCCGTGGCAATGGGCGGCGAGGAAGATGTGGCGCTGCACTTGTCGGATACGGTGGCGGCAGGCGATGGGCTGGTGAATGCGGTGGCCGCGACTGTGCTGGTGGAGCAGGGCCCAAGACGCGTGGATGAGCTGCTGCAGTGGGGGACCGGATTTGATCGCTACGGGGCGGGTGCTACCAGCGCAGGCGAGTTGATGAAGACCAGGGAGGGCGCACATAGTCTGGCACGGATTCTACATGCGCATGGCGACGCAACGGGGCGGGAGATTTCGGTGTCGCTGCTGCGCCATGTGCGAGCGCTGGAGAACGTGGAGTTGATGGAGTGGTCGACAACGGTGGACCTGATCCTGAGCTCTCATGGAGACAGGGTGGCAGGAGCGACGCTGCTGAATGCGCAGGGTGAGCCGATGGAGGTGCGCTCTCGGGCTGTGCTGTTGGCCAGCGGAGGCGCGGGGCAGGTATACAGCGAGACCACCAATCCCGCGGTAGCGACCGGCGACGGCATTGCCATGGCGTATCGGGCGGGTGCGGAACTGATGGACATGGAGTTCTTTCAGTTCCATCCCACGGCCTTTGCGTTGCCAGGCGCGCCACGTTTTCTTATGAGCGAGTCGCTGCGTGGCGAGGGTGCCTGGTTGGTAAACGAGCGCGGTGAACGGTTCATGGAGAGATACCACAAAGGCCTGGAGTTGGCCCCGAGAGACGTGGTGGCGCGGGCCATCGCTCACGAAGAAATGCAGGGTGCTGTCTATCTGGACATGCGGGAGACAGGCAAGAAGATGGATCTCAAGGCACGCTTTCCAGGGATATCCGAGTTTCTTGGCAGGTACAGTTTAGAACTGGCAAAAGACCTGATTCCTGTGCGTCCCGCGGCCCACTACCTGATGGGTGGCATCCGTACAGACGTGCATGGCAGAAGCTCGCTGGCAGGCCTGTACGCAGCGGGAGAGGCGGCCTGTACGGGTGTGCATGGAGCGAACCGGCTGGCCAGCAACTCGCTGCTGGAGGGACTGGTGTTTGGCGCATTGGCGGCAGAGGCGATGACTTTAGAACAGGGAACAGGGAGCAAGGAACAGCGAACAGTGGGCGCGACGGCTGGAGCTGGAGGGGAGCAGGCGGAGGTGGAGGGGTGGATCGCTAAGCTGCGGGGGTTGATGTGGCACGATACAGGCCTGCTGCGCGATGCAGTAGGCCTGGGAAGGGCGCAGGCGGGGCTGGAAGCGTTGCGGGCAACCCTGCCTGCGGGGACTTCGCGGAGGACGCTGGAGGCGCGCAATCTGTTGGCGGTGGCGGAGGTAATTGTGCAGACTTCTCAGGGGCGGGAAGAGAGCCGTGGCGCACACTTCCGGACCGACTTTCCACAACGGACAGGTGTAGCGCTGCACTCGATAGTGCGGGGCGGGGAACTGAGCTTCATAGCATAAACGGAGAGCTGGTCCCATTCACAGAGAACGAGAGGAATGGGGAGCCCACAGCGATGTGGCTAGGGTAATCGCAAGCAGTGCCAGGATTACAGCGAGCGAGGCTAGTGGGCCAATCTCGATCCAATGAGTTAGCAGCATCTTAAGCGCAGCAAAGGCTAGTACGGCGGCCAGTCCGTAGTGCAGAAAGCGCAGGCGTGTGAGCGCCCCGATCAGAAGGAAGTAAAGCGATCGCAGACCCATGACCGCCATGATATTGGAGGTGTAGGCGAGGAATGGCTGGCGTGTGATGGAGAGGACGGCGGGGATGGAGTCCAGTGCGAAGATGACATCGCACAGCTCGATGGCGATCAGAGCAAGCAGAAGAACAGTGGCCATACGACGGCCATTCTCGCGAATCATGAAGCAATCCTGACGCGGGCTGATGGGTTGCAGGCGAGTGAGCCAGTCTAGCCAACGGGGCGTCACGGGGGGCTCGCTTTGCGCATCTGGAAACAGCAGGCGGACAGCAGCGATCAGCAGGATGAGAGCGAAGGCGTATGTGATCCATGCAAAGCTGGCCAACAGGGTGAGGCCACCGGCGATGAAGAGACCACGCAACAGGATCGCGCCCGCAACTCCCCAGAAGAGCACGCGAGGCTGGCGCGTGGAATCGATCTGAAAAAGGCGAAAGAGAAGAAGGAAGACAAAGAGATTGTCGATGGAGAGCGACTCTTCGATCACGTACCCGGTGATGTACTGCGCGCTGGCGACAGGGCCAAAGCCATGATGCAGCAAGGCAGCGAGCAGCAGAGCTGCGGTGACCCATAAAGTGGTGGTGACTATCGCTCTACGCTGAGGATCCTGACCCAGCCGCAACTGGCGAAGCGCGTAGGTTCGCTCCACGGCCAGCAGAAAAAGCAGTGCGAGGTGGAAGCCAATCCAGTAGGCAATAGGCGTTGGAGGCACGATTTGATGCTATCGCAGCAGAGGCACTCATCGCATAAGACAAATATGAGAGGTAGGGGCACGGGGTGGCGCGGAGAATAATACAGAGATTCTGGTAGGGCAGAATGACGTGCCGATGGGGGTTGGTCAGCGCTGGTTGATGAGGCGGATGGATTCCAGGAAGAGGTCTGCTGAGATTTGCAGGGACTGGGGGCTGATCTTGTCGAGGGTGTCCTGCGCGGTGTGGTGGTAGCCATCGGGCATGGAAGCGGTGTGGGGGCCGTAGTCCACGTCAATTACATCCAGTGCAGGTATGCCGCGCTGAAGGAATGGAAGGTGATCGTCCTCTTCAGAACCCTCAGTTTTGAAGACGTTCACTGTATGGTGGGTGTTTACAGCGGCCTGGTGAAGGATGGCGCTTAGCCAACGTGTAGATTGATCCTCTTCCAGTATGTTGAGGTCTTTATCTCCTATCATGTCGGCAACCAGCACGGCTTTAATGCGTTTCGCAGTGCCGTCAGAGAACCACTTTGCGGCCTGGTGTTTGGTGCCGTACAGTGAGTCGGACTCCGACCAGTACTGGATGGCCTCTTCGCCATCGTCGAACAGCAGCCACACTGAGTAGCCCTGTGGTGGGTGAGTTCTGAAGTATTCGCCGAGCTGGATGAGCAGAGCTGTGGTGCAGGCACCATCATTCGCACCCACGAAGGGGATGTCGCGTAGTGGGTAGTTCGTCTCATAATGGCTAGCCAGGACGATAATGCCGTCTTTCTTGCCCGGGAAACGAACGATGTAGTTGCGCATGGTCTGCGGGCCGGCAGGCGTGTTGGCCGTGAACTGGTCTGTGAGGAGATCCCCCTTGGATGCCTCCGGTTTAAAGTGTGCTTTGATGAACTCTTCGGCGGCTAGATGTCCAGGAGAGCCATTGAAGCGCTTAGGAGCCACATTGAGGAACTGCTGCGTCAGGTTATAAATGGCCTGTCCGGTTGGTTGCTGGGCGCGTGCAGATGTGCTCGCGGTAAATAGTGCGAGCAATAACAAGAGCAGAGGCAAATACTGAGATTCCGGTTTCGCCAGAACGACGAACTTTCTTAGTTGAATCATGCGACGGGCTTCTCTTTGCGTTTGCGGTGATTGGGATGGACAAAGTATGCGACGCCTACGCCAAGGAAGTACAGGGCGAGCATGGGGCTGGCAAAGAGGCACATGCTGATTGGATCGGGCAGTGGGCAGATGATTGCTGCGATGAGAAATATCGCCAGCACCGCATAACGGAAGTGACGCAGCAGGAACTTCGCGTCGACAATGCCGAAGAGTGCAAGGAAAAAAATGAGGATAGGCAGCTCGAAACATATACCCAGGCCCAGGATGATGGCGAGAAAGAATCCGGTGTACTCGTCGATGGTGAGGATGGGATGGAAGCCTTTACCGAATCCAAAGACGAGTACGCGGATGGCGTTCTCGAAGACGTAACGATATCCGAACCATGCGCCGGTGAGGAACAGGCCCACCGTTGCCCCCATGAAGGGGAAAACGTGCTTCTTCTCGTTGGCATACATGCCGGGCGATATGAAGAGCCAGACCTGGTAAAGGATAAAGGGGCTAGCGAGGATTGCCCCGCCCAGTAGTGCAGTCTTCAGGTAGAGATTGATAGGGTCGGTGGGATGGTTGTAGTAGAGGTCGAGGTGCAGGTCGTCCAGAGGTTTCTTGATGACGCCGTAGAGTTGCACGCGGAATATCCAACCGACGACAAAGCCTCCCATCAGGAAGCCGAGGGAGCGCAGAATGCACTTACGCAACTCTTCGAGATGCTCCATCAGGCTCATGCCTGGTAGTTCGGCTCGGTCGGATAGTGCGGCTCGGGCGCGTGCAATTGGATCAAGATCAGGAATGGAGGGCCTCTGTTTCCGTTGGGGTAGATTGGGCAGGTACAGAGTGATCAGAATGCGACCCCGGCGAGGAGTTGGGCGTGGGTAGGCCGGTGGCCGGTGGCAGGATGCTTAGCTCTCCCGCGGTCGCGATCGGCAACGTAGGGGATGCCTCCGACACGGAATTTGCAGCCTCTTCCGTGACGGAACCGTAAGAGGACTGGTAGGGGGAATCGCCCGTGTCCCCCAGATATTCCGATGGGGGGTCGTTCATAGGATCGTTGGGCAGATGTGAGGTGTAGTCCGCCGTGTCTGCCTCAAGGGCCGGAGTGGATTCGACGGCCGGTGTCGCGGCGGATTCGGCAGAGATTTTCTTCTGGCGTTCGGCCTGCTCGGATACGCGCAGCTCATCTTCCATCTGCGTGCGAAACTCGTTGGAGGCGCGGCGAAAGTCATTCATCAGCTTGCCGAACTGGCGCGCCAGCACGGGAAGCTGCTTCGGTCCAAAAAGGATCAGAACGAGGAGAATCAGGACGCCGCTATCCATAAAACTTGGCATAGATAGACTTATGATACGGCCTGGGTGGGGAGGTAAACAAATGGCCGCGTTGTGCCAGGTAAACTGCTTTGGTTCGGCTGGCATAGATACCCCCTGTTGTGTGCCCGTTTCGTCTAAAATAAAGAAGACGCAGACTGATATTTGCGTCAGTAAGTAATAGGCGGCAACATCCCCGCGGATTGGGTGACGACTCTGTAGCATGGAGCGCACATGTGAGTCCGCTGCACGCCTGGGCAGGAAGTGCTTTCAACATCCCCGTTTCGCGATGCGTCATAGGCTGCATTTGTCAGCATGCGTGTTAGCGAGACTGAAGGCGGACTATTGTGAATGGATTGTTACTCGAAGATTTCCCTATGCCTGTTGAGAGCGATGCATGCTCGCTGGACCATTATCTGGTGCAGCCGGACGAGACGATGGACGCGACCATCCACGCAGCCAGACAGAAACTGGGCACAGACGCGGTTGTGCTGGGACACCACTACCAGCGCGACGAGGTGATTCGCTTCGCCGACTTTACCGGCGACAGCTACAAGCTGGCGAAGGCCGCTGCGCAGACGGATGCCAAATACCTGGTCTTCTGTGGCGTTCACTTCATGGCGGAGACGGCAGACATCCTGGCACAACCATGGCAGCAGGTGATTCTGCCCGACCTGAACGCAGGCTGCTCCATGGCGGATATGGCGGAGATCGGTCAGGTGGAGGATTGCTGGGAGTCGCTGGAACGGTTGCGGGTGACGTCAGGCGAGGGAATTCTTCCGTTGACTTATATGAACTCCGCTGCGGACATCAAAGCATTTTGCGGCGAGCGGGGCGGGCTGGTATGCACCTCGTCGAGTGCACGCGATGCGTTTGAGTGGGCCTTCCAACGTGCAGGGAAAATTCTGTTTCTGCCAGATCAGCACCTTGGACGTAATACTGCATTTGCCCTGGGGATTCCCTTGACCGAAATGGTGGTATGGGACCCGTACCTGCTAAATGGCGGCGTAGAGTCGGAGCGACTGCGTCCAGCCAGGGTCATTCTGTGGAAGGGCCACTGTAGCGTCCATCAGCGCTTTCTGCCGGAGCATGTAGATCGGGTTCGCCGGGATGAGCCGGGAATGCAGGTGCTGGTACACCCTGAATGCCGATGGGAGGTATGTCAGAAGGCAGATGAACTAGGCTCAACGGAACGAATTATCGACTTGATCGAAAAGGCCCCCGATGGTTCCAGTTTTGCCGTTGGAACGGAGATTCATCTGGTAAACAGGTTGGCCAGACGCTTTGCCCCGCTGGGCAAGCGGGTGATTACACTGGACGAATCGGGATGTCTCTGTACAACTATGTACCGCATATCTCCACAACACCTTGCGTGGACGCTGGAGAATCTAGTGGACGGACGTGTTGTAAACCGCATCCAAGTGGATGACGAACGTAAGCGGTTGGCACGCATGGCACTGAATCGTATGTTGGAGATTAAAAATTGAGCAAGACTTTTACATTGCATGAGGCACAGACACTTTTGCCTGTGGTGGAAGCGCTATTACGCAAGGCTCAGGCGGAGAGTGCGCGTGCAAGCGGATTAGAGATGGAGATGCAGGCATTGAGCCAAAGAATCTTTATGTCGGGCGGCATGCATGTCGACGTGGCCAAGGCAGCAAAGCGGCGTGCCGATCGAGAGAAGGCTTTGCAGGAGACAAGAGACACGTTGACCGAGATGGAGGAGATCGGCGTACAGGTTAAAGATCTGCAGCAGGGACTACTCGACTTTCCCGCGGTAATGGATGGTCGAGACGTGCTGCTGTGCTGGAAGTTGGGCGAGAAAGAGATCGGCTACTGGCATACACCGGAGGATGGCTTTGCCGGACGGAAGCCATTGGACCATCGCATCGATAAACCGGAAAGGGAACGGCTGAACTAAAGTTTCTGGTCATGGAGTCAAGGATTATTCTGCGTTCAACGGCAACCGAAATGGCCCATGCTTGGGCCATTCCTATTTAAATTGCACTTAAATACGAGTGATGTTTGGCAGGGAGTAGAGTCGAATAGTAAGTGCATAATGGAATGGGTGAGCATGAGTTTTCTACAACGAGTGACTTCTATAGTAGGTGTGTTGGCCCTGTGCTGGACGACGGGTTGCGCGGGATTCTGGGTGGCTGTCAATAAGACGAACGGTGGGGGCAACTCATCGAAAGATTATGTGTATGTCGCGAATAGTACTGCGCAGACGTTAGCTGGATTTGCTGTCGCAACGGGAACACTAACGTCAGTGACGGGCTCGCCGTACACGCTGGGATTCACGCCAACTGCGGTGGCAATCAACCCTGCGAACTCAATTATGTATGTCTCTGGCCACACCAACGCGGGCCTTGGAGTGATCTATGCGTATTCCATCGGTGACGGAGGGGTATTGAGCGTTCTCAATAATGGGTACGCAGTGAGCTCTGTGTCCGAAGAAATATCGATGGACATTTCGCCGGACGGACAGTGGTTGTTTGGGTTGAATGCCAACAACATCTCTCTGGAAGAGTACGGAATCAACTCCAGTACCGGGGCGCTAACCGGACCAACTTATCTGTCCTATATTGGCCAGGTTACGGGAACCATCAACGCTAGCCAGGTAAAGGTGTCGCCGAACGGAAATTATGTCTTCGCAGCACTGGGTACGGCGGGCGATATGGTATATCAGCTGACGACCTCCACCGGACTGCTTACGGCAGCAAAAGTGTTGCCGCCGGTCTCATCCACGACTAGCGACAATGCGCTGGCAGTGAGTCCTGACAGTTCCAGATTGTATATAGCACGAAGCGGAACAAATGGCGGCTTGGCGATTTACAGCATCAGCTCCGGAGGCACGTTGAGCATGCAGAGCGGGTCGCCTTTGGCAGCCGGAAGTCAGCCGTCCTCTGTGGTTGTGAATACGGCAGGAACGGATGTCTATGTGGCGAACCACAACGATGGCACGATCTCAGAATATAGCGTAGCAACCAGCACAGGGGCTGTCTCTCTGCTAAGTCCCGCTACGATCACTACGGTGTCTGCGCCATGGGCCTTGGCGGTCGATAACAGCAGCAACTACCTGCTCGCGATCTCCGAAGCAGGCAGTCCCGACCTGACCATGTATAGCTTTCTCGCAGGTCAACTTACCTTTTCTACCTCCAGCCCCACCGGGACCGATGCAGAAGCCATTGCCACAACCCATTGAGGAATTATCAGGCTGACATGGGTTATTTGAAGCCGAGCGATCATTATCTTTAGCAGACAGTAAAAAACCCACACCCTCTACAGCAGGTGTGGGTCTTTTACTGTTCCGATTGAGGCAAACTACATGAGTCTGTCGAATCAAACAGTTGTCATGGTTAGACAGCGATGATCTTACCGGTGACCCCGACAAAGTAGAATCCGCCCTTGGCAGTTGCAGGAGTCGCATTGGCGTAGAGTACGGCAAGCACCTGCGAGAAGGACCTTGCAAAGGCAAATCCCGCTGGGTTGTTACCACTGCTGCTGCCTACGCCTCCGGTGTTGAAGAAGCCTTGATTCACAGTTGGCAGGATTGAGGGCGAGGGAGCAGGGCCGGCAGCAGAGAGTGCTGCGGTTCCTGGATCGACTGGTGCTACATCCATAGGATCCACAAGGATCACGCTGGCTGTAGCGCTGCCCGTTACAGTGGCAGGGAGCGATACAGTGATCGCGCTCTGTCCGGTGGTGATCGTGGTTTGCGTAGGCGTGTTGAACGTCACGGTTGTGGGAGTAGAAAGTGCCACACCTGTACCGCTTGCCGTAGCGGCTTGCGACAAAGTGAGTGTACTCGGAGTCGCAATCACCTCGTTCGAGACCAGGGTGATTGTTTCGACCTTGGTGATGGTGGCAGTGGCGTTTTTAGACATTGTGATGGAAGGCGGCAGGGTAATGGTAATGCCCGTTGCCGTGGCGGAGGCGACCGCGGATATAGTAATCGTGTTGTTGGGCGGCAGGGTAAGAGTTACGCCTGTGCCGGTGACAGTCGCATTCGCCGAAATCGTGATTGAGTTGGACGTGTTGCTCAAGACGGTTGCGCCACTAGGAATACCGGCACCACTGATTGATCCGCCGATAACTACACCGGCCACGCTTCCTACGTTTGCGATGACTGCACTGCCAGATGTGACGTTACCAGTTGTAGTAACCGGGGTGGAAGTGCTGCTGACCATGGTTGCGCCGGTAGGGATGCCGGCTCCGCTGATTGCTCCGCCGACAATTACACCGGCCACGCTTCCTACGCTCGTGATGACTGCACTGGCAGCCGTAACACTACCAGTTGTCGTAATCGTATTGAGCGATGAGACGGTTGTACTACTCGGAATGCCGGTTCCTGTGATTGCTTGCCCTACAAGCGCTCCAGAGAGGCTTGAAACATTAGTGATGATCGGGCTTCCATTTGTGGTAAGTCCGGTTGCTGTGACCGTAGTGGAAGCGGTGGCATTCGCCGAAATCGTGATTGTGTTGACCGTGGTGCTTGAGACCGTTGTGCCGGCAGGGATTCCGGTTCCTGTGATGGCCTGTCCAGCTAGGATACCGGCAGTGCTCGATACAGCCGTGATGGACTTGCTACCAGAGGTGACTACGCCGGTTACATTGTTAAAGGCGACGCCAGCGACCGTTGTGCCGGTTGGTATGCCGGTTCCTGTGATGGGCTGACCTAAGATAACGCCGGTAAGTGTGGAAAGAGCTGTAACGGTGGTGCTGCCAGAGGTAAGGGTACCGGTTAGCGCGGGGACCACGCTGGATGCGGTTGCGTTCGCGTTCATGGTAATGGTTGTGCCACTGGCTGCAGCAACCGTTGCGCCCGCGGGAATACCTGTTCCAGTAATGGTTTGACCAACAATGACTCCGCTGATGCTGGATATTGTGTTCAGGATGGGGCTACCCGAGACAGTGACACCCGTGGGGGAGACCGTACTGGAGGCCGTAGCGTTATTCGACATGGTCACTGTGTTGGTGCCTACCGCAGTCATGACGGTATTCGCTGGGATACCGGTTCCAGTAAGAGGCTGCCCGATCGCCGCCTGAGAAACAGAGGTTGCGACTGTGAGAACGTTACTCCCGCTGGTTGCTACGGCGCCGAAGGTCGCGTTGACTCGACTTGCAATGGCGGTGATAGTTGTACCGGCAGGAAGGCCCGTGCCCAGAATGTTGGCGCCCACCAGGACATTGGCGGAGACTGTGCCTTGCGCAATCACCGAGTTGCTCCCCAGGGTAGTACCCATCTGGAAGGTCGTAGTGAGCTGCGTCCTTTGATAGGGAGTAGCGTTCTGGATGCTGAGCAGACGTAGCGCAGAAGCGTGCATGCCGCTGATTGCCAGGCACTGGGTGGCGAGAGCCAGATTTGCCCCAGTCAGATACGAGAGTGCTCCTGCATAGGCTGTGACACTGACGTCTTCCAACATGCGGGCCTGTGCGATGGCTTGTGCCGCGGTAAAAGCCTGCGTGGCAGTCGAGGCGCCATTGCCACCCAGACAGAGGGTCGGCCTGGTTGCTACGGGAGATGTGATGAGAGTGAGCGATCCGGTAATCAGATTGCGCATGTCGATCACTTGGTTGAGATCGTCGTAGTACATCTCATTAAACAAATCGGCTTGCTGTGCGGTAAAGGCCGGCAAGGGGGTGGTGGGTGTGTTGTAGATCTGGCCCGTGCCCAGCGTGGCATAGGTGCTGGCTGGAATATCGGCCCCCGTCGTCATATAGGCATAGAATGTCGCCGTCAGGTACTTGATATTCAGCAGGTAGTTCATGACATCCAACTGCTGGTAGCCGTTTGGAGTTGGCTGCTGAGCCTGCGCATCCGGACCCGATACCAATCCCGTGCCTGCAGCAACACCCGCCACTCCAAGGCCAGCCATGAAGTGCCTGCGACTCAATGCAACTCCGGATGTGATTTTCTTGAGCTTCTCGACCGTTGCCGCGGGATCGAGGACTTTGATGTCATTGCTGGCCATTTCGTTGGCCTCCTTGTCAGTAGTCTTGCGAGATGTGCGTGAAAATTGATTCATGATGGAATGTGGTCACCGCGTTGAATTCAGGTGCGAGGTGGTCCTTCCAGGGGTTAGATAGTTGTGATGTTTCCGTTCAAACCGCTGGGGAAGAAGCCGCCAGCGACTGATCCTGTCGCTGCTGGTGTGATCACGATGCCGGACGCGGCGAGCTTGCCGTATAGGATCGCAAGAACCTGTGAGGTTGTACGGGTGTAGGCAATGCCGGTCGATGTGTTCGTCGAGGCTATGGATCCTCCGGTACTGGCAAAGAATCCGCCACTGGCGTTTGGACCCGCCGCCGCCGCGGCAGCCGTGCCCTCGTCGTTTGGCGTTACGTCCAGACCATCACTGATACTTAAGTCGGTGATCGAAGGATTTTGGATACAGATCAAGCGCAAAGCTCCAGAATGGAAACTTTCGGCACCGAGGAGCTGTGCAGAATATGTGGCGTTGCTGCTGCTGAGACCAACGAGAACGCTCGCGTATGCCGTGATTTCGACGTCTTCCAGTATTCTTGCGATGCCGATGGCATTGGTTGGGGTGATCGCGCCGTATGCTGCAAGATTGAGTGCAGGGCGGGCCACCGTCGCTGAGCCGAGCAAGCTTTGCAGGAAGGTCACATGGTTCACCTCGTCGTAGTAGATCTCATTGAGTAGATCGACTATCTGCTGGGTAATTGTCCCCGAAACGGCCAACGCGGCGCTGGGTGCTCCAGTAATTGCTCCACTGCCCGCAATAAGATTGGACGGGAGGTCGGCACCCTGGGTGATGTAGGAATAGAAAGTGGCTTCCAGATACTGGATGTTCAGGAGAAAGACGAGGGAGTCTGTCTGGCCCGCTCCAGCTGCGTTTACAGCCAGGCTACTGGTAGAGGTGGTCGAGCAACCCGATATCAAAGCAGCAGCGCCAGCCGCGGCTCCAGCCATCCCAAGCGTGGAGAGAAAGCGCCTACGATTCACAGCACGGTCTGCCGCGATCTTGTTGATCTTATCGACCGTTGCTGTCGGGTCGACGTTTTCGATTTCAGTACTGGCCATTGTGTGGGCCTCCTTACCAGTTGACGTGTTATGTGAACGATCCGATTGCGCAATAGACGGAGTTGGATTCCGGGTGTGGCTTGAAGTGGTTTCCTATATTGTTTTGTTTCCGTACGCAACTGTATGCGCAAGAGGGCACTTCGCGCAAGACTCTAATTTAGGGGCTGGAATGCGAACTGGCAACAGGGGGCAAATTTGGCATCCAAGATGCCCCCCTAAAATCATAATTATGCTCGTTTTCTTAGGAAAACAGCCAGTATTTGCGGCAAACTGACCCTGCGGTGTGGAGAACGTCTTACCTAGGACATTTTACCCTGTATGCTGGAAAATGTGCCGGACGTCTATCCCAACCCCCCCAATTTCTTCCAGCGCGTGAAATTTGCGCCCATCCGCGCTAGTCGGTTCAGGCTTGGAAGAGGCGAGAGAGGGTTCGCGCCCTATGGTTTTTCGACCTGCATCCTGGTCGCCTGGCTGTGCGCTGCAATGCTGAGTGGATGCGATCATCTCCGTCCCAGGCCGGAGACTCAGTATGTCTATGTAACCGCTAAACAGACCTACCTGCACGATCGTGTGGCTGCCGTGTCCAACCGCACTGCGACGGTGGAGAATGGCCAGCGACTGCAGTTGCTGGAGCACGGACGACATTTCTATCGGGTGCAGACGGAGAAGGGCGAACAGGGATGGATTGACGAGAAGGTGGTAGCGACCCAGCAGGTGTTTGACCAGTTCAAGGAGCTTGCGGAAACCCATCAGGTCGATCCATCGGTTGCATCGGCTGTGGTGCAGGACGAGGTGAATCTGCACTTAAGACCGGGCAGAACAACCGAAGTTTTCTACCGGTTGGCCGAGGGCGACAAGCTGCAACTGCTGGAGCGTGCGACCCTGCCCAAGCCAGTGACTGCGGGTGCGGCTCCGGGTAAGACCGTGAACGCCCAAGGAGTTGAGAGCACACCCGCCATTGCGATGGAGGACTGGTGGCTGGCACGCGATGCAAAGGGACGCGCAGGATGGTTGCTATCGCACTACGTGGAAGTAGATGCACCGGAGTCGCTGACCCGCTATGCCGAAGGGCAACGATTTGTGGGCGCCTATGTCTTGACCACGGTGCATGACGACGGCGTGGATCAGGACAACAAGGACATCCCCATCTACCTGACCGTCATGTCTCCCTACTTGGCAGGCTTGCCCTACGACTTCGACGAGGTGCGCGTCTTCACCTGGAGCCTAAAGATGCATCGATACGAGACGGCATATCGCGACAAAAATATCGAGGGATATCTTCCGGTTGCCGTAAAGATGGATATCGACCCATACGGAAAGTCTGCGGCGGCACAAACTACGCTGCCAACATTTACTTATAAGGTTCTTGCCGCAGATGCTGGGCCAGTGGTCCCTGATCCTGCAACCGGTATGGTGACACCGGGCAGACTGATCGAGAAGACCTATCGGCTGGAGGGGAACATCGTTCGGCATATCGCGCCTGCGGGTAGCAAGGACGATCCAGTGGCGCATCCTGTGGCTGAAGTGAAGAAGACGAGCAAGGCGAAGAGGCATTAACTCTGCGTGGCTTGTGGTTCCTTACTTATAACTGCGTCAGCTATAGAACGTGCGGATGGCTTCCACTACGGTCTGCTGCTCGTCGTCGCGCAATTCAGGATACAGGGGAAGTGCCAGGACTTCGGCGGCGGCGCGCTCGGCCTGGGGAAAGTCGCCCGGCTTATAACCGAGGTCTTTGAGCGCGGCTTGCAGGTGGATGGGAACGGGGTAGTAAATCTCGCTTCCAATCTGCAGTCCAGTGAGATAGTCGCGCAGGATGTCGCGGCGCGGGGCACGAATGACATATTGGTGGAAGACCGGCGTAGCGCGCGGATCGGTGTAGGGAAGCACGACGCCGTCTGCGGTCGACCCGGCAATGATTCCAGTGTCGCGGAAGAGCTGGTCGTATCGGGCGGCGCGATCACGGCGTTGCTGGTTCCACGCATCGATGTAACGGAGCTTGATATTGAGCACAGCGGCCTGCATCTCATCCAGCCGCGAGTTAGCCCCCACTTCGTCGTGATAGTAGCGACGGGTCATTCCGTGGGCGCGCAAGCTGCGGGCACGGCGGTCGATCTCCGAGTTGTTGGTAGTAACCAGGCCCGCGTCTCCCATGGCTGCAAGATTCTTCGTCGGGTAGAAACTGAACGCTGCAGCATCGCCCATAGAGCCGGCAGGGGTTTCGTTCCATCTGGCACCAAACGCTTGCGCGGCATCCTCAATCAGCAACAGGCCAGGATGGTCGTGCTGTAAGGCTGTGAAGCCATCCCAATCGGCGCACTGGCCATACAGGTGTACGGGAAGTACAGCCTGAATGCATTTACCAGCCGGACTGTCGAGTATCTCAGCTGCCGAGTTCGGCGACAGGTTGAAGGTTTGCGGGTCGATGTCTGCGAACAGCGGACGGGCTCCTGCGCGCAGAATGGAGCTTGCCGTGGCGAAGAAACTAAATGGACTGGTGAGGACGGTGGTGCTTCGGGAACCCTGATTTGAACCAATCCCGGCGGCTACCAGGGCCAGCCAGAGTGCATCCGTGCCACTTGCGCATCCAATAGAGAAGTGTGTGTTGCATGTCTTGGCTGTGGCAGCCTCGAAGGCGGCACCCTGTGGGCCAAGGATGAAATGTTGCGAGTCGCATACCCCAGTTATCGCGTCGAGTATCTCCTGGCGCAGATTGGCAAACTGGCGGGAGAAGTCGAGCATGGGAACGGATTGCAGCACGGTGTTTGGCACTGAAGCCATGGTACAACGCAGAACGACTGAGTCGATTAACGCCGAAAGGGTTGTGTGTAAATGGCAGAGTACGAGTCAACCAATGTTGCGTTGATTAACTGCTGGAGGCTGTATATCTTGCGCGACTCAAGAATCTGGTGGAGTTGAAAATAAAGGTTTTGGCCTGTATTGTAAACAGACTTGGACGTGGAATGTGAGGGGTAGCCCATTTAGAAGACAATGTTGTCTCAGGGTTTGCAGGTCTAAGGTTTGCTGCATACCCTCATAGCTTGCCTGCTTTTACAAATTCATCCAAAGAAAACTCAAATAAGGAGATCGGCACATATGGAATCCAAGCCGGCACAGAATATTCAGGATACTTTTCTAAATACGGTTCGCAAAGATAAAAGCCCGATCACAATCTATCTGGTCAGCGGAGTGAAGTTGACGGGCAAAATTCGTTCCTTCGACAAGTACTCCGTACTGCTGGAGAACAATGCTCAGGAGCAATTGATATTCAAGCATGCGATATCGACTGTGGTGAGTGGACGGGTGGGCCCGCATAACGAGGGTCAGGTTGCGGGTAAGGGTGAGCCCCGTGCGCAGCCCCAGGCTTCGGAACATGCGGCAGGCCTAACAGGCGATTGAACTTTTGATTGCCAATTCGCCTCCTGCAAAGGCCAAATCAATGAAAATATGGCCGGTATCTGCCAGTCCGGACAGGGTGCGTCTATGAAACAGCAGGATGGCCTGCTTCTGTCGGCTGCGGCGCGCTCAGCAGCCCTTGGACGCTCAACACAGGGCCAAGAGCGTGCTGTTCTGGTTGCGTTGGAGTTTACCGCGCAGCGACGGAAATTGACGGCGGCAGCGCGGCTGGCGCGGGATGCGGCGAGCATAGAAGTGGGCGAGCATTCCTCCGAGATCGCAGCAGAATCTCTTTCCCAGACATCGAGCGACCTTGACTTTGAGTCCTCGCTGGCGGAGTTCGAGGAACTGGCACGAAGCGCTGGCGCACAGATTGCAGCAACACTGGTGCAACGTCGCGCAAGACCCGATGCGGCTACTCTGGTGGGCCAGGGAAAACTGGACGAGATTGTGGGTGTGGTGGCTTCAACCCATGCCAATGTGGTGCTCTTCGATCACGATCTGACGCCCTCCCAGTTGCGCAATCTGGAGGCGAAGCTGCCCTGTCGCGTCATCGACCGGACCCAGCTCATTTTAGATATCTTTGCCCGCCATGCACGCAGTCGCGAGGGACAGTTACAGGTGGAACTTGCGCAACTGGAATATCAGTTGCCACGACTGTCCGGGCGAGGCATAGCGATGTCGCAGTTAGGTGGTGGAATCGGCACGCGCGGCCCTGGTGAGACGCAGTTGGAGACGGACCGGCGCAAGATCAATCTGCGCATCGACCATGTAAAAGAGCAACTGGAGTCGGTGCGACGTATTCGCAGTCAGCAGAGAAGGCGTCGTGAAGATGTTCCTGTTCCAGTGGTCGCGCTGGTGGGCTATACCAACGCGGGCAAGAGCACGTTGTTCAACGCTTTGACCGAGGCTGGGGTACTGGAATCATCCAAGATGTTTGCTACGTTGGATCCCAAGCTGCGTCAACTGCAATTGCCCAGCCGAAGAAAAATATTACTCTCCGATACGGTGGGGTTTATTCGTAATTTGCCGCACACCCTGGTGACCAGCTTTCGCGCCACGCTGGAAGAGGTAGAGCGGGCAGAAGTGCTGCTGCATGTGCGCGACGCGTCCAGCGTGATGTGTGCCGAACAAAAATTGCAGGTGGAAAAAGTGCTCGGCGAGCTTGAAGTGAAAGGCAAGCCGGTGATCGAGGTGTTGAATAAGATAGATCGACTGACGCAACACGATCGTACCCATCTGATGACCCGAAGGGTGAGCGGAGGAAAGCAAGGCACATCGCTTATGGTTGCTGTCTCAGGACTGAAGAAGACTGGGCTAAGCGATCTTCTTGCTGCCATCGACGAGGCACTGGTAGTAGATCCTCTGGTGGATATTTGTCTCCGTGTGCCACAGTCGGAGGGAGCCGCGCTGGCTGCGCTGGAGGCCGGAGCCATCGTAAGCAAAAAAATCTTTGACGGAAATCTGGTTGTTATGAAAGTTCGCGGGCCCGCATCACTGTTGCAGCGTTACCGCAGATATCAAGTGCGCGATTGAGAGGACTACCAGCTATCAAGTACCGAATTATGCGCATGTGAGGTTAAACAGAACAGGCCGCCTGTTGGGGAGCGGAGGTGGTGTCCCCATGCACGCGACCTGTACGACCCTGGACATCGGGTCTTGGTAGTAATTAAAAGTCTAGGCTTCTTTGCAGGAAAGTCAAAGGCTATTTTGGCCCCGCAATCATCGCACGCCTAACGATGCGAATAACGAACAAATCGTGCGATAAACGGATTCACGCGGTTTGACACTCACGGAGAGGCTTTGCTAGAAATAACTGTAGCCAAAGTGTGTAAGGCCGTGTTCTTCCCTCCGTTTCCAAGGGGTTTACCAGCCCCACGCCTGTCTCAACATGAATGAAATTCTGAATCAACTCGCTGGACTTGTGCTCGGTGCTGTGCCGACGATGGTCTTGTTCCTGATCCTGGTGGTTGCCTATGGGCTGTTGGTAAGGCGTCCCATGGATCGTGTGCTGGGTGAACGGCGCGTGCGTACGTCAGGCGCTGTGGAACAAGCGCGTGCTGCAATTACCGCAGCGGAAACCAGGACGGCGGAGTATGAAGAAAGTCTGCGCAGGGCCAGGACAGAGATATTTGCAGTTCGCGAAGCCAGATTGAAGCAATGGAACGTGGAGCGGGATCAGGCTTTGGCGGATGCACGCGCGGCGACTGCAGAGAAGGTGAAGGCGGCAAAGGCGGAGATCAGCGTCAGCGTGACTGCGGCTCGCCAGCAGATCGACGGAATGAGTGCGGAATTAAGTGAACAGGTTCTGCGAGCGGTTTTGCCGGCCAGGACGCAACCGGAGGCGGCGCAGTGAAGAAATTGTTGCGGCGGAGTGTGCTGGCTGGGATGGCACTGGCAGTTGTTCTTGGGTTCGCCAGTATGCAACCCCATGCGTATGCGCAGGCATCCGTTGCTGAGCAGCAACCGGCTACGGTTTCCGCTACGCCGCAGGCAACATCCACTGAGAAAAGCCAGCCGGAACAGAACGAAGACGATCAGTATCTAAAGTCTGGCAACGTGGTGGCGCTGGGTAAGATGTTGGGGCTGAATCCTGAGCAGTCGTCGATGGCTTTTACAGTTACCAACTTTTTAGTGCTCGCGGTTGCGGTTATTTGGCTGCTGCTGAAGTTGGTGCCAAAAGCCATAGGGGACAGAAATACGGCTATCCAGAAGAGTCTGTTGGAAGCGCGGACTGTAACCGAAGAGGCAAACGCGCGGTTGAGCGGTGTGGAACAGCGACTCAGCAAACTGGACAGCGAGATTGCTGCGATGAGAGAACACGCGGAGAAGGATACAAATCAACTGGAGCAACGCATTAAGTCCTCAGTCGAGGATGAGAAGCGGGTCATCCTGGCGGCGGCCGAGCAGGAGATTACGGCTGCTACCAGCCATGCGCAAAAGCAGTTGCAGCAGTACGCGGCGGAGTTGGCAATTGAGCAGGCAGCGCGCAAACTTGTCGTCTCCGCAGAGACGGACCGGTTGCTGGTACAGGGCTTTGCAGCACGACTCACAGGCGACGAGTCCAAGAAGGGACAAAACTAGTGGCGAGTTCTGCTCCTCGATACGCTCGTGCCTTTGCCGAAGTTGCGGAAGCGGCACATCTGGATGCCAATGCCGCCCAGCAGCAGATGCAAGATTTTTCCCAGACCCTGGCTGACAGCGGTGAGTTGCGTGAGATTCTGGAAAATCCCTCCATCGAGATGACCGAGAAGCTCAAGGTACTGGATGCCATGGTGGGCCGCATTGGAATGTCACCGCAGACACGCAACTTTATAGCTGTGATCCTGGAGCATCATCGCCTGGCTGAGCTGGATGAGATTCTGTCTGAGTACAAATTGGTTGTGGAAGAGCATGTTGGAACAACCGAGGCGCGCATTACCAGCGCACGTGCCTTGAACCCGGACGATCGCGCACAGCTGGAGGCGCAGATTACAAAGCTCGCCGGTGCGCAGGTAAGCGCCCGCTATTCGGAAGACGCAACGCTTCTGGGTGGCGCTGTAGTGGAGATAGGATCCACCATTTATGACGGTTCGCTGCGCGCTCAGTTGCAGCGACTCAAGCAGAAACTGGTGAACGCATAAAAGTACGCGAGTCGTAGATGGATCGCCGCACATGAGTTTCGTACGACGCATTTTGAGCAGGGGTTAAGAGCTGGATTGAGGGTAAGGAAGACATGGCTAAGATTAATGCAAATGAGATAACCGAACTGCTCCGCCAGCAGATCGAGAACTACGAACAGCGCATTCAGGTGGATGAGGTCGGTACCGTGATCTCTCTTGGCGATGGTATTGCGCGGGTACACGGGCTGGACAAGGTGATGGCGGGTGAGTTGATCGAGTTTCCCCATAACGTGGCTGGCTTGGCCATGAACCTGGACGAGTCCGAAGTAGGCGCCGTGCTCTTGGGCGACTACACCCTGATCAAAGAGGGCGACGAGGTCAAGCGCACGGGTACCATCATGTCCGTACCGGTGGGCGAAGCCCTGATCGGCCGCGTGGTGGATGCGCTGGGCACACCGATCGACGATAAAGGTCCAATTGCCACCGATCAGCGTCTGCCAGTCGAGCGTCTCGCCCCCGGAGTCATTGATCGTCAGGGCGTGCGCGAAGCAATGGCCACCGGCATCAAGGCCATCGACACCATGATTCCCATCGGGCGTGGTCAGCGAGAGTTGCTCATCGGCGACAGGCAGACAGGCAAGACAGCGATTGCCCTCGACACCATCATCAACTCAAAGGGCAAGAATCTGATCTGCATCTACTGCGCGATTGGGCAGAAGCGCTCATCGGTTGCGCAGATTGTGAAGACGCTGGAAGAGTACGGCGCGATGGCGTACACCATCGTGGTAGCGGCCACTGCATCGGAGCCTGCCCCCATGCAGTACATTGCCCCGTTCGCTGCGTGCGCCATGGGCGAGTATTTCCGCGACTCGGGTCGCCACGCACTGGTAATTTACGACGATCTCTCCAAGCACGCAGTCAGCTATCGCGAGATTTCGCTTCTATTGCGTCGGCCACCAGGTCGCGAAGCCTATCCCGGAGACGTCTTTTACCTTCACTCGCGTCTGTTGGAGCGCGCATCCAAGCTCTCCGACAAGCAGGGAGGCGGAAGCCTCACCGCTCTGCCCATCATCGAGACGCAGGCGGGTGACGTCTCCGCCTACATCCCGACTAACGTGATCTCGATTACCGACGGTCAGATATTCCTGGAAACGGACTTGTTCAACTCCGGCGTTCGTCCGGCAGTCAACGTGGGGCTTTCAGTCTCGCGCGTGGGATTTGCCGCGGCCATCAAGGCCACCAAACAGGTGGGTTCTACGTTGAAGTTGGATCTGGCACAGTATCGTGAACTGGCGGCATTCTCACAGTTCGGATCGGACCTGGACAAAGTTACCTTGCAACAGTTGAACCGTGGCGCGCGCCTGACCGAGCTATTGAAGCAGCCGCAATTCCAGCCGCTCACAGTAGAGAAGCAGGTTGCGATCCTCTTCGCGGGAGTCAATGGCCTGCTGGATGACGTTCAAGTTGCAGATCTGCGCGCCTTCGAAGATGGCTTCTTCGCCTATCTGGAGGAGTCAGCTGCTGCAATTTTAACCGATATAGCAACCAAGAAGGCTCTCGACGATGACATCAGGAAGCGCCTGACCGACGCGATTACAAACTACAAGACATCGTTTCTGGCAGACGTGAAGGACAAAAGTGAAGCCAGCCTGAAAGAGCTGGCGGCGGCAAAATAAACCATGGCGAATGTACTCGATCTTCGGCGACGCATCCGCAGTGTCAAGAACACGCGGCAGATCACCAAGGCCATGAAGATGGTGTCAGCGGCCAAACTGCGCCGCGCTCAGGAGCGCGCCATGCGCGCACGTCCCTATGCGAGGATGCTGGCCAATGTGCTGGTTTCGCTGGTGCGTCGTACCGACCTGTACAACGAGCAAACCGGCGAGGTGCTGCATCCTCTGCTCATCGAGCGTCCGGAAAAAAACGTACTGGTGATTGTAATCGCCGGCGACAAGGGATTTGCCGGAGCGTTCAACTCCAATATTGGCAAGGCTGCACAGCGCTTTATCGACCAGCGACGCGCTCTTGGGCAGACCATCGACCTGGAGCCGGTGGGTAAAAAAGCAGTCGCGCTATACAAGAAAAAAGTAGCAGCAGCCAACTACGAAAAGACCGAGAAACACTACGACAACGACCTTACCACCCACTACGACACCGTACGTCATCGCGCGCAACCCATCGAGGTGGTGGCAGAGCATGCTGGATTACTGCTGCGCGTGGACTACAACGATGTTCAGCAGATGGTCAGCTCAATCGTTGCCCGCTACCAGAGAGCAGAGATCGATTCGGTCTATGTCGTCTACAACGAGTTCAAGAGTGTAATCTCGCAGCGCCTGGTTGTGGAGAAGCTGTTGCCGGTGCGCAAGCTGGGAACGCGGGAGATTACCGCTGCCGAAGAGATGACCGAGGAGCAGCGCGAAGCTGCTGCACTTGCGGCGCAGTCCTCCGGCGTATCCGTCTTCGAGCCGGATGAAGAGGTCGCGGTGGCGGAAGCCAGATTCGGCACCGCAGAGGTGGATTACATCTATGACCAGTCGCCCGATGAACTGTTCCGCCACCTGATGCCGCAGTATGTCACCACGCAGATCTTTCACGCGCTTTTGGAATCCGCAGCCGCAGAGCACGCGGCGCGCATGACGGCGACCGATGCCGCAACCAAGAACGCAGGGGATTTGATCGACAGTCTAAGCCTCACCATGAACCGCCTGCGTCAGGCGGCCATCACCAAGGAGATCATCGAGATTGTCAGCGGAGCGGCTGCTCTATAGTTCATGAAAGAATTTATATATTAGGCTAAGAGTTATCTAACAGAAAGACTTAGGAACAAAGAGACCATGGCAGAAAATATTGGACACGTGATATCCGTCAGCGGGCCGGCCGTTGATGTGCAGTTCGCAGAGAAGACCATGCCGCCCATCTATCAGGCGCTGCGTATCGTCAGCGAAGGCTTTGTGGTACCACAGCCGCTGGATGTCATCGTTGAGGTGCAGCAGCACCTGGGCGAGGGGCGCGTGCGCTGCGTCGCCATGACAACCACCGATGGAATGGTGCGCGGCATGAAGGCCATCGACACCGGCGCTGGGATCACCATTCCCGTGGGACGAGGAACACTGGGCCGTGTGATGAACGTGCTCGGCCAGCCGGTAGACGAGCTTGGCCCCATCACATCCGAGTTTCACCTGCCGATCCATCGTGCGGCGCCAGCCTTCGACGAGCAATCCACCAGCGAAGAGATGTTCGAGACCGGCATCAAGGTTATTGACCTCATCCAGCCCTTCCTCAAGGGCGGCAAGATTGGTCTCTTCGGCGGTGCGGGCGTGGGTAAAACCGTTGTCATCCAGGAGTTGATCAACAACGTCGCCAGCAACCACGGAGGCTTCTCGGTATTCGCCGGCGTGGGCGAGCGCACACGTGAAGGTAACGACCTGTGGACTGAGTTCCAGGAGTCGGGCGTCATCGACTTGAAGGACTTCCAGAAATCGAAGGCCACCCTGATCTACGGCCAGATGACCGAGCCTCCGGGGGCGCGTCTGCGGGTTGCGCTTACCGGTCTCACCGTCGCGGAGCACTTCCGTGATGCCGAGGGAGCAGATACGCTGCTCTTCATCGACAACATCTTCCGCTTCACCCAGGCAGGTTCCGAGGTTTCCACACTGCTTGGGCGCATGCCTTCCGCCGTCGGATATCAGCCGAACCTGGCAACCGAGATGGGAGAACTGCAAGAACGCATCACCTCCACCCGCAAGGGCTCCGTCACGTCCGTGCAGGCGGTGTATGTGCCTGCCGACGATCTTACCGATCCGGCCCCGGCTACCACCTTCGCCCATCTGGACGCAACCACTGTGCTTTCGCGGCCTCTGTCGGAGTTGGGAATCTATCCGGCAGTTGACCCGCTGGCGTCGACATCGCGCATCCTGTCGCCACGCATCGTGGGCCAGGAGCATTACGACGTGGCGCAGGGAGTCAAGAGGATTCTGCAGCGATACAAAGATCTGCAGGACATCATCGCAATCCTGGGCATCGACGAACTCTCCGAAGAGGACAAAACAACGGTTGCGCGTGCGCGTAAAGTGCAACGCTTCCTCTCCCAGCCCTTCCATGTTGCCGAGGTCTTTACCGGAATCCCCGGCGCCTACGTCAAGGTTGCGGATACAGTGCGCAGCTTCAAGGAGATTATCGAAGGCAAACACGATGCCATCCCGGAACAGGCGTTCTATCTCAAGGGCGGCATCGAGGACGTATTGGCCGCTGCAGAGAAGATGAAACAGACGGCATAAAGACTGTGAGTCGTTGGTAGTAGTGAGTGGACAGTAAAGGCGCTATGGCGGAAGCGGTTACAAACTCGGGGTTGTTAACGGTGCGGCTGGTAAGCCCAGACCGCCTGCTGCTGGATGTTACGGCAGTGTCGGTGGAACTGCCCTCCAGCGGGGGATATCTGGAGACGCTATACGGCGCAGCGCCGCTGCTGTCGGAGTTGGGAGCGGGTGACGTGCGACTGCATGGCGGCACATCCGGCGATCAGGCCTTCTTCGTCGCCGGTGGCTTCGTCGAGGTGCTTCCCGAGCGGGTTACAATTCTGGCCGAGACAGCGATGCATCCCAACGAGATTGATCCAAACGACGCCAGGCAGGATCTTGCCGAGGGCGAGAAGCTGTGGCATGAGGCGGGCGACGACCCCTCGAAGTACGAATCAGCCAATCTCTTGATGCGCCGCGGGGAAGAGAAACTGGCCTCGGCCCAGGGTGCGAACACCTAGGAAGTACGTGTATCCACCAATAATTCGTAACCTGAGCCGAAGGCTCCTGTTGTCTTTGCCTTATGCCGCTCCTGTCTTGATCGGTACAATCGGTGCTTCGTTTCTCTCCAAAACCTGTCAAGGGGCTCGACTCTCCAGAATCCTCCTAACTTTTACCCTGTCAATCACATACTCCACAAAAATAGTTGGCATAGTAGTTATGCTCCACCGCGTATAATTTAGGTAGTAGAACTGAAAGAGAGAAGCCCGGCATACAGCCGGGCATTGCATTTAATGCAGCAAAAAGGCGAATGGATCGACACGGAAGCGTATACCACCCCCCCGTATGCCGTATACCCCCGGTATATATACTTTTCTCTATGATTTGAATACTTTGCAAAAAAGAGGGGAGGGGGCGAGTCTACCGCAGAGGGTTGCATAAGGATGGATCTATGCATGCACTCCTAAGAATGGGTTGCTGTATCGATGGGTTTACGCAGCAATTCAATCACGGTCTGATTGATTTCGTTACGAGTCTCGAAGCGATCACCTGCGCGAGTCACATAGCGCACCAGAATATCGATTCCTGAGGCTGCGGGACGCATATTTACAGAAGGAGCAGCCGAGAACTGTCCCAACTGCTGTTGTCGTGTGGCACCCTTCCACTCCGCCTCCGCCAGCTTTACGTCCTTCTCAGTGCGTTCCTGTACGGCCTTACGGATGGCATCGATCGTTTGGAATGTCTGCTCGCTCGCTGGTACATTCACGCTGATCTCGTCCCACATCCACTGGCCTACGGTAGAGAAGTTGAAGAACTGTCCGGTAACGGCGAAGCTGTTCATGAATCGAACGCGCCGCCCGGTTGGATGTCCCTTGTCGGTCCAGTTACCTGTCTCCAGCAGCGATGTACGGAAGAGACCAACCTCGACGACCTCACCGCCGACGCCATTGATCTCCACCCAATCGCCAACGCGTATACCGTTTGGGCCCATCAGGACAAACCAGCCGAAGAAGGCGAGGATAAAGTCCTGAAATACCACGGTAAGACCGGCCGCCCCAAGACCCAGGATTGTTGGCATCTGGTTAGGCGCTCCGAAGACCACGAGTAGCACAAAGACCAGAGTAAAAACCTGGATTGCAAGATTAACAACCGTACGTAGAGTATGTACACTTCGCCGATCGACAGTGGAGTTTGTTACAGCGCGATCCAGCAAAGCCTGTACAAGCCACCACACAAGCACGGCGCCGAGTACAAGAGCTGCGATCCACGCCATCGATTGCAGAGCTAGATGACGAACTGTGCGGTGCTGCAGCATCACCTGTGCATCCCATTTGGCGTAAACTGCGGCTAGCTGCTTCTGGGTGTCCAGCCTGTCTTCCATAATGGAGTGAATCTGTGCCAGCTGATGCGCGTGCGCCATGCGGGCAAGCTTGCTGCTGGCATCCGAGCCTGCGGAAGTTGCGGTCTGATTCCGGATCTTCGCGGTAGCTGCGCTGGATTGCTCATCGAGGGCTGCGTGTTGCGCCGTCAACAATGCAATATCCGCGTTGGTCTGTTGTTGGGCCTGCTGCAGGGAACTGATCCTGGTACGTTGATCGAACCATCCGCCGATGCGACCAGCGAGAGTTCCATAGCGCTTGACTGAAACGACAGCCGGCTCGCCTGCATTATTGGCCTGCGAGTCGTACTTCTGCATGGCCGCCTCGCGCGTGGCCAACTCCTGCTGAATGCGGGTCAGCTTGTCGCCGCTGGCACGCGTCAAGTCATCGCTGGCGTCGTTCATTTCATCGGTATCGAGTTGTAACTGCGCCTTCGCTTCATCCAAATCATCCTGCATCGTGTCTGCTGTGGCAGTGCCATGTTTCGCAGCAATCTGTGCGGTCAAACTGTCAACGGACGCCTGGTCTTCTTTCACCTGTTCTGCCAGTCCATTGATCTTATTTTTGATATCCAGCGCCGGACCGGTGAGAGTGGTGGTCTCCATCGCTGCCTGGCGGAGCGCCATGGCAAAGGCCTGATCCACCTCGTGGTCGGCGAGCCGTTCTGCTTCACGGGCATACTGCTTTTCTTCAGCGGATACTGCCAGATCGGCCAGAGAAGACGCCGTCTGCCAAGGCTGCTGGTCCACCAACCCCGAGCGCTCATTTCTGTTCGGCTGATTCGACAAGGCGCCACGCGTAAGAAAGCTTGCCACCAGGCAAACCAGCAGCACAGCGGTTGCGGCCGCCACCAACACCAGGCGTCCTTTACTCAGCCGCGTGATGGCAATTCCACCCGGGCTATTTTTCGTATTACTCATTACTAAAAGTTACCCCACTCTTGTAGATGCGACAAAGGCTTGCTGCGTGCTGTGTTCACTCATAGAGATTGCTTGCCAACGTAAGTAATTACTTGGCTACAGGTTGCTGCTGAGGAGGCGCATAAGGCCGGTGGCCGGGGCGTCGGGGGCTAGAAACTGGCTGCGGTTGCCGGCAAGTGCTCCGGCGGCAAGGCGACCGCTGCGGACCGCACCTTCCATGGTGGAGGGCCAGTCGGTGGCAGTCCAGTCCCCAGCAACGAAGAGCTGCGGCCACGGTGTGATTTGCAGTGGGCGGAATGGGTCCAGCCCCGGCGTGACGGAAAAGGTTGCGCGTGCCTCTTTGAGCACGGTCGACTTCATCAAGCGAGCTTCGTGCAGCCGGGGCAGGAAGAGCTCGAGCTCGGCCAGAGCGGAGGCGAGAATTTGTTCGCGCGACATGGAAACCTCCGGCCATGATGCACTGATAACCAGCTCCAGGTAGCTGCCTCGTACGGGATTCAATGCCCGGATGCGTGATTTGTCGAAGATCCACTGGATTCGTGTGTCCAGCAACGCCGCACAGTCCAGGTCGCAGATTGCGCGGTTGTACCAGAGGTGAATAGTAGTGATGGGCGAGGCCACAAATCGAGCAAACTCAAAGGGCTTGGGTGTGCCGGACGTGGGTGCCTCACCGGCAAGAATGTCGAGAAGGCGCTGAGTGTGTCGATAATCAGTGGCCAGGACGACGGCGCCGGTTTCAATATCCCCAGTACTGGTATGGAGCTTCCAGCGACCAGAAGGAGTGCGCGCAATGGCGTCTACGCTGGTATTCATGCGCACATCCGCTCCCAGTCGGCGCGCCAGCTTCACTACGGGCTCGAAGAACACACTCATGGGCTTGGTGGGGATCCCCATGCGGCCAGCATCTGTTGAGCGGAGAAACGATTCGTGAAAGACTTTGGCGGCATACTTCGTAGAGCATTTGTCCAGGCTATCGTTGAGCGCACCTGTAATTACCGGTTCCCAGAAGTGGCGAATGGCACGGTCTGTTTGATTGGTGCGCTTGAGCCATGCGGCGAAGCTCTCCATGTCGTTTGCAGGAACGCCGCGCAAAAAGCGTGCCATACCGGTGGCAATAGTTGCCTTGTCGCGCAGGTCAAGCATGGGTGCGCGGAGGAAGCTGAGTGCCTGGTGCGCGGGCGCGGGAAGGAAACTGGAACGGATCCAACTGCGGCGGGGGCTTCCGGTTGCGGATGGCTCAAGAAAACAAAGTTTGTCGTACCAGCGGATGGACCACGCAGCCTCCGCCTGATTGATGAGGTCGATAAAATTTGTACAGCAGCCGAGGACGATGTGTTGCGAGTCGATGACTTCACCCAGCGCGGGATGAAGGTAGGAATAGGCGCGTCCACCCGCAAAGGCTCGGCGTTCGAGCAGGGTTACGGAAGCACCATCGTTGGCCAGTGCGACTGCGGCGGCCAGGCCAGCAACCCCGGCACCCACTACGACGACGTCAGCGGGGCTGGTATCGGAGGCACGGCGGCGGAGATCGGATGCGCGCATCAATGGGTCCGGTGATTTCTGGTTGCGAAGTTCCAGGCAGCTAATGCAGCTCCACAGACTAGGACGGCCAGCTTCTCGACAGTGGAGAGAGCAATACGCTTGCCGAAGACCTGCATCTTGCGGTCTGCAATGCGACCCAGCAGGCGGTGATAGATGGTAACAAGCACCCACATGGCCGCTCGGCTGTCGCGATCCAACAGGGGAGTAAGCTTACTCGCGGCGGTATAGTATTTTTCCGCACGTATTGCCAGTGTGGCCAGCATGGCGCGTTCGCGTTCGGTCATTGTGCGGCCGGAGGACAGTTCTTGCAAATCTTCCACCGTTGTACCGAACTCCGCCAAGATATCGAGTGGCAAGTAGACGCGGCCACGTTGCACATCTTCTTTCACATCGCGCAGGATATTGGTGAGCTGAAAGGCCACTCCTGTCTCTTCGGCCAGCAACTCCGCTCGCGGATCGCTGTATCCGAAGATGCGGACGCAGACCAGACCGACGACCGAGGCGACTAGATAGCAGTATCGATACAGCTCGTCGAAGGTTGCATAGGTATGGATGGAGTCCAGCCTCCCGGTATGCGGTTCCAGATCCATCGTCGTACCGGCGACGAGCTCTTCGAGAAGGGAATCGGGAATATTGAATCGGTGCTGCGTATGGTTGAGGGCAAGAAAGATGAGGTGCCCGGATGCGGCGCGATTAAAAGGCTTAGTTGTTGCAGAATTACGAGAGGCGCGCCACGCTTCCATCCACGACTTCATCTCGGCGCGGCGAATTTCGAGAGGCTTCGTCTCGTTATCCGCAATATCATCCGCACGGCGCATGAAGGCATATACGGCGCACATTGCATCGCTTTTGGGCCGGGGCAGAACACGAAAGGCCCAGTAGAAGTTTTTGGCCTCGCGTCGTGCCACCTGTCGGCAGAAGCTATATGCCGCAGTTGTGTGGGCGTCAATGCTATACCTGCTAATATCCCCTTTTCTGCGATGCCCCCCGGCGCGACCCGTGCGCAGTTTATTGAGCAAGGCACTGGCCAGCAGGATGAGCTTCTTGCGCCTCGTCACTACTGGACGTCCACGGAGCACATCGAAGTCCTGCGCTTCAATGCCGTCAAGGATTGCCAAGCCGCCCTTGCAAAAAAGTTCTAGGGTAGCACGTAACTCGTCGTCTACTGTGACACACAGGGCAGATCCCTCATGCAAAACCTGACGCGTATACTCCACCAGATCGCTCATCATTGCGCGGAACTCAGGAGTAAAGACGCGGCCTTCGATCTGGCCTTCGACCACGCCAAAGTGTTCCATGTACTCTGTGGGAATATAACGGCGGCCGATTTCCGAATCGCGCACCGCATCCTGCCAAAAGTTGGCCAGCTGCAACGCAGTGCATATCTTGTCGGAGAGCTGTGCTCGTACTTCGTCGCGATAGCCGCAGATCATGAGCACAAGCCGACCCACTGGATTGGCAGAGTAACGCGAGTACTGTACGGCCTCGTTCCAAGTGTCGTAGCGTGTCTTCACCTGGTCGGTGCGGAAGGCGTGCAGCAGGTCGTGAAAAAGCTCGCGTGGTAGATCATGGGCAACAATCGTCTCGCGCAGCGCGACGTAGACGGGATGTCGAGACTGCTCCGGCTCGTCGTAGCACTGGTCCAACATCTGTCCCCAGGCATCCAGCAGGTGAAGCGCGACGGCCGTGTCGCCGACCTCATCACCCAGGTCGTCCGCCACACGACAGAAGGCGTAGAGGCTATCGAAGTGCGGGCGCAGGCGGGATGGAAGAAAGAAAGTAGCGACGTGAAAGTTTTCGTAGTGGGAGGCCGCCAGCTGATGGCACCAGGCAAGCGCTTCGTACAGGGTGGGCCGTTCTGGAGGGGTGAGGTAGTCGGTGGGTGCGCCGACCAGCGAGTCGGGCGCGCTGCTCTCGCCGGACTCTATTAACGGCTTGCTCATTGATCGGTCCCGTTTCGATTGGGAAAGATTGCGGTCTTAATATCGCGCATATTGTCCGTGCTGCGTGTCATCATGCGATGGAAGACGGCTGGCACTTCTTCCAGACTGGCTGTCGCCGTAATGAACTCGGCGCAATTAAATTGCCCGCTGGTGATGAGCTCGAAGGCTGTGCGCGCAGTGGCAGGGGTGAGGTGGAAGGAGGCCTTAAGAGTGATGTCGCCATAGTGCAGGCGGTTGGTGTCCAGACCGACCACAGTGCCGCTGGGTGGGCCGCCGAAGAAGTTGACTACGCCACCCTTGCGCACCATGCCGACGGCCCACTCCCAGGTTGCGGGTCGGGCGACGGCCTCGATCACCACGTCTGCTCCGCGTTCATCGCCAGTAAGCTTGCGTACGGCGGCAACATTGTCCTGGCCCTCGGTTATGCGCACAACTTCAGTTGCACCAAAGTGATGCGCTGCAGCGATCTGATCCTCGCGTTTAACCACTGAGATGACGCGCACGCCGCTCAAACTAGCGGCATGAACAAACATAAGGCCAATTGGCCCTGCGCCGATGACCACCATGGTGTCACCCACGCGCGCGCCGCATGCCTCAAGGCCGAGAACGACGCAGGCTAGCGGCTCGGTGAGCGCGGCGTGCTCAAGGGGGATATTGTCCGGTACAAGCAGTGTGTTCTTCTCCACAATGCGGCCAGGGATACGCATGTACTGGGCGTAGGCCCCATTGTTGAAGAGTAAATGTTTGCAGAGATTCTGCTGGTTGTGTTGGCAGAAGTAGCATGCGTCGCAGGGCGCGGAGTTGAGCGGGAGCACGCGGTCGCCGACGCGAAATTTGGTGACACCAGCACCGACCTCTGTGACAACACCTGCCAACTCATGACCGAAGACCACGGGAGGCTTCAGCATCATGGCGTGATAGCCGCGTCTAAAGACCTTGAGGTCTGTGCCGCAGGTGAGGGCCGCGCCAACTCGCAGCAGTATCTCCCCCGCATCGATCCTCGGAACGGGAACCTGCTCCATACGCAGATCCTCGCTGCCATACAATACAGCTGCCAACATCGTCTCCGCCGGATGCTCAGAAATCATCCCTCCATCTTCTCACTTTCGATGATCTGAGGCCACGGGGAAGAATGGGAGAGAGGAACACTCACGACAGCAAGATTCACATTCCATCGTATTGACAATTAAACTTCGAAAGCCATAAGTTTCTGCATCTGATAATCTGACCCTCAGAAGATATGTCTATTTTGTCGCCAGATGTCTTTATCAAGAAACAGGTTGCCGCCGTACAGGAGTACTCCATTCTGTCGGGGCGGGCGATTGCTGACATCTTCACTCGTCCGCGTTACTGGGCCGACATCTACACTCAGATGGACTCCATTGGGGTCGGGTCCATGCCCATCATCATCTTGAGTGGCTTCTTCACCGGATGCGTACTTGCACTACAGTCCGTGACCGCGCTGAAGGAGTTCGGCGCTGTCAGCATGACCGGTTCGCTGGTGGCACTCTCCATGGTGAAGGAATTGGGGCCAGTACTGACCGGATTGATGGTCTCTGGACGGAACGCCGCAGGAATGGCCAGCGAACTAGGCTCCATGAAGGTGACCGAGCAGATCGACGCGATGCGCGCTCTTGGCACCGATCCTGTACGGAAGCTGGTGACTCCCCGGTTGATAGCCACCGTCTTTATGCTATTTTTTCTGACGATCATCGCCGATACGGCAGGAATTGCGGGAGGCACGCTTGTATCGGTGAATATGCTAGGACTGAACGTAAACTCCTACCTGCACAGTTCCTACAGTAGCCTGATGCACGGCGACGTGGTGCAGGGACTCACCAAGCCGCTGTTTTCCGGTTTTATCATTGCCACCGTGGGCTGTTTCTTTGGGATGCGGACGACCGGCGGGACGCAGGGAGTGGGCCGCGCCACTACGCAGGCGGTCGTTGTGTCGTCGGTGTTTATCATTGTGGTTGACTTCCTTGTTACCCGTCTCATGATCGGCATCTTTGGCAGTTGAGCGAATTTATGGAGGAAAACCTTTCCAACACTAATGTTGCAACCAAGGAGCCGCCTGACGGCAAGACTCCAGTCGTGCAGTTTGATAATGTCTCGATCAGCTTCGATGTCAAGCCGGTGTTACAGGAGATATCCTTCTCGGTTGAGCGCGGGCAGACGCTGATTCTGTTGGGGCCTGCGGGCTGTGGCAAGTCGGTTTTGCTGAAATTGGCAAATGGACTGCTGAAGCCCGACTCGGGCACGATTTGCGTCTTTGGCAAGGAAATCGACAAGCTGCCGAGGCGAGAGATGTATGCTTTGCGCGCACGGATTGGCATGGTGTTTCAGGAATCTGCGCTCTTCGATTCACTAAATGTAGAGGACAACGTTGCCTACAGACTTCACGAGGAGTTAATGCCGGAGGATGAGGCGCATACGCGTGTGGTGGAGGCGCTGAAGTTTGTCGAATTAGAGACTGCGATCGACAAGTATCCTTCGGAGTTGTCTGGAGGAATGCGTCGCCGTGTTTCCATTGCGCGGGCCATCATCAGCGAACCAGACCTGATCCTCTACGACTCGCCTACCGGGGGGCTGGATCCCATTACATCGACCACAATCATCGAACTGGTGATGAAGCAGCGCGATGTCTCGCATACGACGTCGCTAGTGGTTACGCATCGCCTTCAGGACGCGTTTGTGCTGGCGACGCACAGGTTTGATGCTGCCAGCGGCGGAATGAAGCCTATACCCAAGGACGCAGTCGGGCATAACGTGGACCCAGGGACACGCTTTCTGATGCTGAACGAAGGTAACATCGTGTTTAATGGCAATACTGAAGAGCTAATCCACTCCGACGACCCATGGATCAAGAGGTATCTGGAGTAGATGTCATGCGTCCTTTAAATGCTTCGCATAGCATTTCCAATTGGTTAGCTACGGTTTGGATTGTTGAGAATTAGCGTTTGCCCTTCTGCCATTCTTCATATGAGATGCGCGGGACGGTGAGGAAGCTGTCGCGGGTGTGGACGTAGCTACCCAGGCCGTTCATGCGACCGACGGCATGCAGTTCTTCAGCGATGATATACGGGCCGACGCCATCGTGTTGCGGCACCACGAAGCGGTCTTCGACGTACATAGCGACGACGCGGCCAAGAATGATGCGTGAACGGCCTATCTCCATGGTGGTGAACTCGGTGCACTCCAGCGCGGCGTGAGCCTCTGCGATACGCGGGACCTTTACGACCGATGAGGGTGCAGTGGTGAGGCCGGTCATCTCCAACTCGCTGATCTGGGCGGGGAAGTCGGTAGCGCAGATGTTCATCTGCTGGATCAGGTCTTCGGTAACCACGTTGATGACGAACTGGCCAGTGCGCCGGATATTGCGCGCCGTGTCCTTGGGGATGACGTCGCGACCGGGGCGGTTGGTGACCCCCAGGCCGACAATGGGCGGATCGGTACAGAGGTAGTTATAAGCGCTGAAGGGCGCAGCGTTCAGTTGGCCCGACTCATCCATGCTGGTGACCCAGGCGATGGGGCGCGGGGCCACCAGGCCGATCAGCAAGTTGTAGACCTGACGTGTGGGCGTCTTGTCCATCTCGAAGTTCATGGTGTATTCCTCATGGATTCAGCCTACAGCAGAGTGCGCGTGATCATGTTTTAGAGCTGGCAGCAGGCGTTTCTGGACCTCCCTATAACTAGGCTCATGGGATAGACTAAACACGTGAGACCGATTATTTTCCGTAGGGATTATGCAGTCATAGTTGCAGCCATTGCACTGTTCTTTTTTGCACTAACCAACGGGCAAACGCAACAGGCGCAGCCAAGCCAAATGCAGTCTAGGCCGGTATCGGCCCTGCATCTTCCCGAAGCACCCCAGCCGCAGAATTTGGTGTTCATGACTGAACATTCTGATGACACAATCACGGCTTCTTTATCCCAAGCTCAGGTCTTCTTATCTTCGCAGCAGCCGATGGCCCCTACATCTGGGTCAACTGCACCGATAGCGATAAGGACAAGTTCACAGACGAAGCAAGAAGAGCGTGACAAAGCAGAACAGCAGCTAAAACAGGAGGAACAACAGCGTCTGCTTGGCACAGTGCCAAACTTCAATGTGGTGCTGAATGGGCAGGCACTGCCGCTGACCGGTGCCCAGAAGTGGAACCTCGCGCTGCACGGTATGATCGATCCCTTCTATGTCGGATGGTCATTCGTCATTGGTGGAGGTTACAGCGAGTTGATTGACAGCAACAGCGGTTACGGCTGGGGGCCTGCAGGATACTTCAAGCGGGTAGGAGCCAGCTATGCAGACAACGTCAACGGTACGATCATCGGAAATGCCATACTGCCCCAGTTACTGCATCAAGACCCGCGCTACTTCCGAAAGGGGACCGGCTCTATCAAGGGCCGCATGTGGGTGGCGGCCCGGTCAACATTTGAATGTCACGGCGACAACGGCAAGAATCAGTTCAACATCTCGAACATTCTGGGTAACTACATCTCCGGGGCCATCTCCAATGCGTACTATCCATCCAACCAGCGTGGGGTAGTGCTAACGCTGGAAAACGGCACTGATGTGACGCTCTTCGGTGCTTTGGGGGGGCAGTTTTACGAGTTTGCGCCGGATCTGATCCGCGTTGTCTTCCACCGACATGCGGCTACTCCCACGCAACCTGGCGCAGTAGCCGTTACCCCTTGAGGTGCGTGCGGACATCCTCAGGGGTGGGAAGCAGCAGCATCAAATTACGCCGATGACTGCCAGCATCCTGCCGGTGAAGCCACTATCTGCGCGGTGGGAGAAGTATTTTCTGCCGGTTGCAGTTCCCAGACCGGCACAGGCCGAACACTCACCGACGATTGTGATGCGGTTGGCGGGAATGCCCGCGTCGAGCAACTGTCGGCGATTCGCTTCCCACAAATTGAGGTGCATCTGCGGGCCGATATTGGAGTGTCCGGGGGCGCGCGCTGTGAGGAACAGCAACGGATACTTGTCGCGCACCGGGTCGGAGTCGTAGACCTCGCTGAAGAGTTGAGGAGCATAGACGAACTGGGACTCAAACTCGAAGCGCACCTCTTCGCCGACTGCGTAACAGCATGGTCCGATGGAGGGCCCCACCATGGCCAGCAGGTCCTGGGGGCGCGATCCGTAGCGCAGGCGTATGGATCCTATGCCACGTTCCACGATACGGGCCAGCGTGCCGCGCCAGCCAGCGTGAAACGCCGCAACAACGTGTCTGCGAACGTCTACTACAAGAACAGGGACACAGTCTGCCGTCTGAATACCTAGCAAGACGCCGGGGAGATTAGTCATTACACCATCGCCACGCAGCACGGCGTGTCCGTCTACGGTTTGCAGACGACCCTCCATCGGGTGATCCCAGGTCTCCACATTGCGGATGATTCCAGAGTGCTGCTGACGTAAGGTAATGAGTGCTGTCCGGTTCGATGAGCCAGTGATCTCTGCCATGAATCGACGGCGATTTTCGGCTACATTGGCATCGTCATCCTGCTTAGTCCAGCCAAGGTTGAGTGAGCCAACATCTGCATGAAGGCCATAGATAGTGGTGACTCCGCTGGCGCGTGTGCTGAATCCATGACGCAGCCATGAATACTTGAGCCAGTCAGGAGATCGTATCAGTTGGACTTGCCGGGTTGTGGCTGGCTTCATCAGCGCCCCCTGAGAAGCTGGAGGCCTACGCGCACGGCGCTCGCCATTATGCCAGGATCCGGCAAGCGTCTTACGCTGACCGTGAGCGAGGCCCACGGCTCGGAGCAGCTCGTCGACCTCGCCGGTTACGTCCTTGTTACTCTGCCGAATCATCACCCTTCCATTCTATGTTTCTTCGATCCATCTTGGTTTCGGATTAACTATGCTTGAGAGGTATATCTATCATTCCATGCAACTATTTACCTGTGGGTTCGTCTATTAGATGACATAGGAAGCTACTTTAGTCCTCAGTGTTGCAATAGGAACCCTAATTGGGGGTATGATTTACCAAAAAGTTGCATCCTGAACGATTGCTCTGTAAGATACGCGATTGCGTCTATGAGATTGAATGTGCCCGGAATAACAAACCAATTTCTTCGTTCCCGCATCACCAAGGTATGCGTCGCCATAGCCGGAAGCACGCCTGCGGAGATGATTGAAAAGGCTTCCTCGGTAGTTAAAGAGGTTCCTTTTCTTGAATTTCGTCTGGATTACCTGGAGAAGCCGCTGCTGGCGCTGCCAAAGCTCAAGCAGTTCTTCACGGAAAATACTGCTGCTACAGGGATAGCTACCTGTCGACGCTCGGCGAATGGCGGCAAGTTTACCGGCTCCCTTGCGGCCGAACTTGAAATTCTCTCAAAGTGTGCGGGTGCTGGGTTCCATCTTGTTGACCTTGAGTTGGAATCCGCAGAGAGCCTTAAGAAAGCCGATCTGCAAAAGCTACGTGAAACCGGCATCGGAATTCTGATCAGCCATCATGATTTCAACGGAACACGTGAACTAGATGGCATCTACAATCGCATAGCGGCCTTCCAGCCCGACTTTATCAAGGTTGTCCCAACAGCCAAGTCGCTGATCGATAACCTGACGCTGATACGCTTTCTGGAACGTATGGATGACCATTCCAACATCATTGGCATCTGCATGGGAGATGCGGGAATCATCTCGCGGGTGCTGGGAGTGCGTGCCGGGTCGGCGTTTACATTCGCGGCGGCCACGCTGGGAGAGGAGACAGGGCCAGGCCAGATCGCTGCCCGTACACTTCTGGAGACGTATCGCATCGACCAGGTAGACGCGGCGACCAAGGTATACGGAGTGGCGGGCAATCCAATTCGGAGTTCGCTATCTCCTATCATGATGAACACGGCCTTCCGTCGCGAGACGGTGAATGCGGTGTATCTGGCACTACAGACAACGAAGATCACTGATCTGGTCAAGTTGGTACATGAGATCCCGATACAAGGTCTTAGTATCACAATGCCTTTGAAGCAGGATATTATGGCGCATCTGGAGCGCACAGATCCTCTATCAGCCCGGATTGGGGCATGCAACACGGTGTTACGAGCCCAGGATGGCAAGCTTTACGGCTTTAATACCGATGTGGCAGGCATTACCGGACCGTTGGAGAAGCGTATGCCGATCGCGGGCTCCAAAATTCTGGTGTTGGGTGCGGGAGGTGCTGCGCGTGCTGCTGTCTTTGGCCTACGCGAAAAGGGTGCCAATGTTTTCATCATGAACCGCACCGCTGAGACCGCGCAAAAGCTGGCGCGCCAATCCGGCTCCAAGACCATACGCAAGGATGCGCTGGCCAAGACCTCCTTCGATGTCATCATCAACACCACTCCGGTCGGCATGTCCGGCATCAAAGCAACACCGCTGCTGGATGCTCAAGACCTGAACACCAAGCTTGTCTTCGACCTAGTGTATAACCCGCTGGAGACTCCGCTGATCCATCTTGCGCGGCGGATGTCGATCCCGATCATCTCGGGCATTGAGATGTTCGTGCACCAGGGTGCGCGACAGTTTGAAATATGGACCGGCAAACCCGCTCCCGAGGAAGAGATGTTCCGCGTAGTGCTGCATGCCCTGCGCCAGCAGGCCGAAGCGAACGTAGTGGAAGCTATTGAATCGAAGCCTGATACAAAGGTGACCGCAAAGGCAGTCTCTAAGCCCATCGTTGTGACAAAGGTCAAGCCTGTGACAAAGGCTGCTGCAAAAGAATTGGCCAAGCATGTAGCTAAGCCAAAGACGGCAACTAAGGCAAAGCCAGCAGCCAAACCTGTGGCGAAGGTAGCGATCAAACCATCTACGAAGAGTAAACCTGCCGCCAAGTCTGTTGCGAAGGGCAAGGTCAAGCCTACTGCGAAGAAAGCCTTCAAGACAAAGAAATAAGGCATATTTGCAATTGGCCCATTGGCCACGCCTAACTGAGTCAACTCGATTGCGTATGCGGTAGTTCTTTGAACTTGCTGTCGCAGCAGTGCGTATTATTGATCACTGCACCTTCTTACAGTTTACGGCGGGCTGTAGGCCATATAGTTTATTAGGGAGCGATTCGATGAAGAAGTGGATATTGGGCTTGGTTGCACTCGCCGTACTTTTTGTTCCCACCCTACACGCGCAGTCCGCGGCTCCCCCCGCGACGGGCGATCTCTCGGGTAGTTGGCAGGGAACGATAAAGGCTGGCGGCAAGGACGTTCGAATTGTAATCAAGCTTATGAAGCTTGATAAGGGCTGGAGCGTAACACTCTTCAACGCAGATCAGGCGTCGCAGTCACTTAATGCGTCTTCTGTTTCGCTGGAAGGCTCGACCTTCAAATTTAAGGTTGACCTAATGAGCGCAAGCTACGAGGGCAAGTTGGACGTAACAGGCAAGAGCATGGCAGGAAGCTGGAACCAGGGCACACAGACTCTGCCGCTGACATTGGTGCGCGCCACACCGGAGACCGCGTGGGCAATTCCAGATGCGCCGAAGCCCCCCTCGCCTATGGCGGCCGATGCAGACCCGTCGTTTGACGTGGCCACCATCAAGCCGAATCCCTCGGGTAAGCCGAGCATACAAGGCCTGACGCTTCAGGGCCGTCACTTGATAGTCATCAATGGATCGCTAGACGATTTAGTTACATTTGCCTACAGCTTGCATGTAAAGCAAGTCGTGAAGGCGACAGGTTGGATGGACAGTGATCGATATGACATTGATGCAGTGCCTGATCAACCAGGCACGCCGAATGTGGATCAGATGCGGATCATGGTTCGTAAGCTGCTAGCGGACCGTTTCGCGTTGAAATTTCATAACGAGAAGCGCGACCTCTCGGCGTATGTACTGAGCGCTGGCAAAACGGGGCAGAAGCTGACGCCGACCCAGATTAAAGGGAACCTCCCCGGTTTTTATGCCTCGCCAGGTACCGGTGGACTGACGATGCATCTGCTCAATGGCACCATGGCGGACTTCACGAGCTTTCTGCAGATGCTGGTGCTGGATAAGCCGGTGGTGGATCAGACCTCCATTACCGGCAGGTTTGACTGTAACGTTACATTCACTCCAGACCAGACTCAGTTCAACGGGAATCCTCCAAAGCTGCCGGTCAAAGATGTGCCGGACGCTCCCGATCTATTTGCCGCAATCCAACAGCAGCTTGGACTGAAGCTGTCTGCGGAGAAGACAGCGGTCGATGTACTGGTCATCGACCACGTGGAGAAGCCTTCGCCGAATTAGCAACTCGCTAGAGTACTGATCAGTCACGACGCGGCAGCGCGGAACTAGAGTTATCCGGCCCCGTAGTTGGGCTTACTCGTATCTGGATAGGATCAAGCAGGCGGAATCGTACGACCGATTCGGATGGAATCTGTACCTGCTGGCCTCGTGTAATCGTGTTGGCACCCGCACCTGCACCACCTCCGGCTGCAGCGCCAATGGCCGCACCCTTGCCGCCGCCCAGGATACCGCCGAGGATCGCGCCGATGGCAGCTCCGCCGCCAACTTTTTCTGCGGTATTCTTGCCGCGTGTCTCTCCCTGTTTGGTGTAGGCCTCGGTGGATACTCCGATGCGCTCTCCCTTCCGATTGATGGCAATCAGCGAAAGCGTGAGCAGTGAACTGCCCTTGTAGTGCGCGGCATCCTGCGCTGCGTCGACATGGCCTGTGACCGGCGTGCCCTGCGGCAGCACCACCAAATCGTCGACGAGAAGATCCGAGGCAATCTCTCCGGTAAAGCTCTCGCCTGATTGTGTTTTGGAGCTGTCCAGCGTCTGCGTCATTCGTACCGGAATCGCAGTTCCAACGGGAAGAGTGATGGTATGTACAACCGGCACAGGTGGTGAGGGCGGCGTTCTGGCCGCGACTGGCGCTGTCGGAAGAACCGGCGCCGGCGACGGTGCGGGAGTATTGCGCACAATAGGAGCGGGGGTAGGTGTTGACGGTGGAGGTTCTGGAACTTCCATCGCACTTGGCTTTGGAGTCTTCGTAGTGGAAACGTGAGATGCGGGAGGTGCAGCAGTGGCGGCAAGAGGTGGCGTAACTGAGGCTGAGACGGTTGTGGGTTGTACAACTATGTTATCGATTACTGTCTTGACCCCTGCGATCTGGGCCACGTCTCCTGTGGCGATGGTGCGCGCCGTATCACTGGTAACGCTGCCGTTGAGCGTGACAACCCCCGAGGACACCGAGGCCTGGATCAGCTGACCGCTGAGATTCTGATCTGCTGCGAGAGCGCTAGTGACCTTGGCGTTCAAGCCAGCATCATCTGTGGCAAGCGGTGCTTTCTTACAAGCTGCCAGTAGCACGGCTAACGAGAGTGAGATGATGGCGGTGCGTGTAGTGGAAATCATCCTATGAGTTTTCATGGGTTGCGTGTCCTCTTTCCTGACAGTGCTTGCAACGTCTCCATATTACTCGAGTCATTCTGTGCCGAAAATAGGGTATGCGATTGCAATACACTAATTTGCGACTGCGATGCATTGCATCCCGACGCCCCTACAGATTGCATTTTAACTCTTGATAACTCACAAAGAGGCATTGCAAGGTACTATAGTTAGCATCCTAGAAGAAGTGCGAACTGAACTGTATTCTCTATTCGCAACCGCGATTCAGCGGAGATATCACAACTCGGGACGGACAACCCCCAAGATTCAAGGTTGGACAGGAGATGAAAATGGCAGACAATGAATGTGGATCGTGCGGGCTGGGATGGTTTCTGGCCGGATTGGGGATCGGCGCTGTGCTTGGTGTGCTGTTCGCGCCGAAGGCTGGAAAAGAGACGCGTGAGGATCTGTTGAATGGCGTGCGCGATGCTAAAGACAAGGCAGCGGAACTGGTGGAGCAGGGTAGGCAAAAGGCCTCAGAGCTGGTTGAGGAAGGCAAGCGCCAGGCTCAGGAGACCATCGATAAGGGCCGGGAATACTACGACAAGGGACGCACACAGTGGACTCAGTATGTTGAAAAGGGCAAGAGCTTGATCAACGAGCAGCAGGCCAAGGTCGAGGCAGCTGTGGAAGCGGGCAAGGAAGCCTATATCAACACCACTGTTGAGCCGTCGGCTTAGTCCCTTCGGTTGAGCAACAGCGTCGCATAGTGTGACGCTGGACAGGCTGTGGCTTAGGTACGGAAGGGGACGAATGGCGATGTTAGCGATGTGGTTTCAGGACTCGGAGGCACTCTCCGCGATCGATACGAAGCTTCTGACGGTCTTTGTTGGGCTGGTAGCACTAGCTATGCTCGTGCAGGCCATTGCGCTGATTGTGCTGGCTGCAAAGTCTGGCAAGGCGATTAAAAGCCTGGCGGCGTCGGTCGATGAACTGAAACAGAAGGCACTTCCGCTGATTGATTCGGCGACCGAGGTCAGCCGTTCCGCACAAGCCCTGGTGAATGAGACCGTGCCCAAGGTGCGGGCCATTGCCGACAATCTGGTGGAGACCAGTGATCTAGTGCGCGGCACTGCGCAGCACTTTGAAGAGACACTGGCTGACGCCAATCGGCGAACCCAACGCCAGGTGGCACGGGTGGACGAGATGGTGAGCGCCACGCTGACCGCAACGGTTGAGTTGGCAGAGATCGTCGGCAATGGCATTCGCGGGCCTGCGCAGAAGATTGCGTCGTTGGTGGGCCAGGCCAAGCTGTTCGCGGAGGGTCTGCTGGCCAAGATCCGAAGCTACACAAACCGCTAGAAATGCGTGGCACTGCTACCATGAGAGTGTGCCTTCTTCTGTCCACGAACCGTCCAACGAATTCTTGAACGATGCCTCGAATCATGCTTTCGAGCCGTCGAGAACGCTTGTGTCTCTGCGCCCAACTATTGGATTTGTCTCGCTGGGGTGTCCCAAGAACCTGGTGGATTCCGAGGTGATGATGGGACTGCTGGACCGCGCAGGCGGGCAGCTGACCGCGCATGCCGAAGATGCCGAGATTCTGGTGGTCAACACATGCAGCTTCATTGATTCGGCCAAGCAGGAGTCGGTGAATGCGATCCTGGAGATGGCGCGGCATAAGGTCGCGAACGGCGGCAAAGCGAGAAGGTTGATCGTTGCAGGCTGCCTGGTGGAGCGCTATCGAGACGAGATTCGCCGTAACATTCCCGAGGTGGACGCGGTGGTCGGAACCGGCGAGCTGGAAGCGATACTGGAAGCGGCTGGGCTGAGCACGCCAGTTGCAGAGGTAGCGGCGGGCTCGCCGTTTAACATTCTTGTCAGCCGCGCTGCCAGTGCTGTTCACCAGCACTCGCATCCGACGGAGGTTGGGGCTCAGTTGGAGAGTGCGAAGACGTTTCGTGCGGAAGGTGATGCGCGGGAAAGATCGGGCCGCTTCTCGCGGGCTCAGTGGCAGGGCGCGACGGCTGCACTGCCCGAGTATCTCTACAGCGATGATACGCCGCGGATTCTGACGACTCCGCGAACGTCGGCGTACATCAAGATTGCCGAGGGATGCGACCACCCATGTAGCTTCTGCATTATCCCGCAACTGCGCGGCAAGTTTCGCTCTCGACGGCTGGAGTCCATTGTGGCCGAGGCAGAGCGGCTGATCGCTCAGGGAGTGCGCGAAATCACACTGATTGGGCAGGACACGACTTGTTATGGCGAAGACCTGGGTTTGAAGGATGGATTGAGTACTCTGCTGGATGCGCTGGCCGTGCTGCCGGGGCTGAAGTGGCTGCGCTTTCTCTATGCGTATCCGAACAAGGTGACGACACGGCTGCTGGAGACGATTGCGCGGCACGAGACAATTGTGAAGTATCTTGATGTGCCACTTCAACATGCATCGCCTAATGTATTGAAACGGATGAAACGTGGTGGTACGTCGGAGGTTTTTCTGCGGTTGATTGAGAAGGCGCGGACGATGGTTCCGGGGATTGTGCTGCGCAGTACGTTCATTGTCGGGTTTCCCGGTGAGACGGCGGATGATTTCAAGGAACTTTGCGATTTTGTTACGGCGGCGAAGATTGATTGGCTGGGCGTGTTTTGCTACTCGGACGAGGAGGGCGCGGCGGCGTTTGGATTGGGTGCGGCACTGAAGGTTCCCAAGCGAACGATTGAGGCACGGCGGCGCAGGCTTATGAAGCTGCAACAAAAGATCAGCGCCAAGGCAAAGGCCGCATGGGTGGGCAGGGAAGTGGATGTGCTGGTTGAAGGCGAGAGCGACGAGACGGAACTACTGTGGCAGGGCCGCACAGCGCTGCACGCACCTGAGATCGACGGCAAGGTGCTGATCAACGACTTCGGCCCACACGAGACACTCGTCCCAGGCACCTTCTACCGCGCGGAGATTACCGAGTCGCACGAGTACGATGTAGTGGCAAGGATCATCGAATAGCTGGCTTCCGGTCGTCATGGTGTACCCCACCCCCCCCGTATCGATTTGTGCATAATCTGCCAAACAAAGCACTTACTGACTATCGAGTTTGCAGGATCATGAAAACAAAGGAGATAGTCTGCATAATCAACAAAACACTGGAGTTATGGTTTCTTTAGAGCTTTGCGGGAGACACAAGCCTGAGGCTGGTGGATTCTGTCTCTAACCTACATCTGATTCTATGCTTCGACGCGAAGCAAAGGATGTGATCTGGAACACGCCCCATATGCTGTAGCGGCAGATGTGTCTCGGGTTACATCCCACCCTTTCTGCCCCAACCAGCTAGCGGCTGGGGACTTCGTTCGCAAAGACGCGAAGGATGGGGCACCCGGCAAGGTGCTGATCAACGACTTCGGCCTACATGAAGCACTGGTACCGAGCACCTTCTAGCGTGCCCAGATCACTGAGTCGCACGAGTACGATATGGTTGCGAGGATTATTGAGTAGTTGGCATGACAATAATTTGCCAATGAAGAAACACGTTGATTAACCGGAACAATGTAACTATATTTAGTTACAGAAAAGAGACCGCTTGTCAAAACGCGAAAAACTGCTGAAACGATTAGCATCTCGACCGAAGGACTTCACTTGGGCGGAACTTGTATCCCTAATGACAAGCCTGGACTTTGAAATGGAACGTGCGAGTGGGTCAGGTCGAAAGTTTGTCCATCCAGTTGCTGAATCGGTTCTATACATACACGAACCGCATCCGGCGAAGGTGCTGAAGTCGTACCAGGTACACGACGCGATTGATTATCTAAAGAAAGAGGGACTGCTCCCATGAATCAGACTCTGCAATATCGCGGATACGATGGCTCGGTTCTGTACAGCGCCGAGGACAAGATGCTTCACGGTCGTGTAATGGGCATCCGCGACATGATCAGCTATGGCGGCACCGACGTCCGGTCCCTGGAAAAAAACTTTCGCGATGCAGTCGACGAATATCTACTGTTCTGCGAGGGCCGCGGTAAGACACCGGACGTTCCGTTCAAGGGCAGCTTCAATGTTCGCGTGCCGCAAGACCTCCATAAGCGTGCCGCGCAGTATGCCGAGGAACACAACCTCAAGCTGAATGCTGTGGTGCAAGAGGCCCTGCGCGAGTACCTGACGCACGCTGAATAGTAGCGGCCTGAATCCCACACCTCAGAAGCGAGATGTTGGGCACCCGGCAAAGATTTTGGCGTAAATTCTAATCCTGACTTTCGCTTGAACAGGAGCAGGTGTATCCCTCCATGCGAAGTTGCTTGCAATCCTCTGGCACAAGCCACTGCTCTGTATATTCGCCGGGCTTCGATGTCGGCACCAAGCGGACGACAAACAGCCTCATGCCAACATAGATTGTGGCGTCCGGCGTGACGACGATGGAGTTGGGATACAGGGTGGCAAATATGGAGTGCGTCAGGGTCTGATGCTCACCGGACGATGTGATTCGGGAGATTCCATGGGTGGTCACCACCAAGGCTGCATCCGGCGAGATTTTTGTGAATGTCTCCGGAGCGCCATCCAGTGGCGCCAGCGTTTCAGCTTGGTGTTCGCAGTGACCGGATTGCGAGCGATAAGAACCCTGCCCCCATCGATCGTCAGATGTGCGACACCAGTGAAGACCATGACACCTTGCGACGTTTCTACGAATCCGCGAACATTTTCTTGATAAAGTTGAGTGGCCTTGCCGCTCACATCTACAAACGATAAGCCGCCGCCAAATTCGCCCTGATCAAACCCGAGCAGCCATCCATTTTCTACTTTGAGGACGCTTTCGAAGCCTGACATTCCGCCTGTCATCCCGGGCATCGAATTCGCGCCGGGAGGGAGTTCGGGCGGTGGAATAGGTCTTGCCCGCCTAGGTAGTTGAACGATCTGTAGGACTCCGGTTTCCGAGAGCGAGACCTGCTCCTGTAGTGCGAAGTTGGCGCAGTGCATCACATCGCTGCCTCCGGCTGGAGTTGGAAAGACCTTCCATCCGGTGGGTAGAACGTCCTGTTGGATGGGGTGATCGAGTGGATTTGCCGGTGGCTGGGCGGTTGCGAAGACCGTTGTTGCGCAGATGCAGAGTAGAAAGAGTTTCAGGTGCCAGTGGAGTGGGGCCGATTTAGGGGGCTGGTACATGGACGTTCTCATGACAGTGCCTCAATTTCATAGTTCAACCGTCAGGGTGAGGCCGTCGACGGCGCGGACGGTGAGCTGGGTTCCGGCGGGGACGGGTGGGGTGCTGGGCGCGAGCGTGGCCTTCCATATCTCGCCGCGGACCTCGACCTGGCCGAGGGGAAGCTCTCCAACGGGCAGGATTGGCGTCATAGCAACGGCGGTCTGGCCCACCATGGCCTGCGGGCCGGTGAGGCGCTTGTTGTGCAACGCCTTGAAGGCGATCCATGAGAGGCCAAAGGTAATGACGCCGAAGCCGACGCCCGCGCCCGCGGCCACGCCAAAGTGGACGCGCATCTCCGGTGACGGGCCGTTGACCAGAGTGGCCAGTCCGAAGACCAGACAGATTACACCGACCGTGCCGAGCACTCCATGGCTGGCGAACTTTGCCTCCAGCACCATAAGCGCCAGTGCGGCGAAGAGCAGCAGGATGGCGGTGTGCTGGACAGGCAGCAGGTTTAGTCCGAAGATGGCGAGCAGCATCATCAGCGTACCCAGCGCACCGGGGACGATGGTTCCGGGAACATTAAATTCGAGGTAGATGAGCAGGCCGCCGCAGAGCAGAAGAAGCACATCGAGGTCTGGGCTGGTGAGCCGCGTCAACAGGCGCTCGCGCGTGGAGGGCGGCAGGGGATCGATGGTGGCGTGGGTGAAGTCGAGCTTCACACTTTCTCCGTGGAAGCGCTTGATAGTGCGACCATTGAGCGAGGCCAGCAGGGCGTTATCGTCCGCCGCGACTACGTCGATCAGGTTAAGTTTAAGAGATTCGGCTTCGCTGAACGACTTCGAGTTGCGGACGGCGTCTTCGGCGTCCTTGGCGTCGCGCCCGCGTACGGTGACGTACGAGCGCAGGAAGGCAGCGGCATCGTTCTCAATTTTTTCCTTCAGCACCGGGTCCATGGTGGTGCCTTCGAGGATGGGGTGGGCGGCTCCGGCTTCGGTTCCCGGCGCCATCGCGGCTACGTCGGCGGCCTCCAGCAGAAAGAATCCCGCCGAACCTGCGCGGCTTCCCGAGGGCTCGATGAAGATGATGACGGGCACCTTCGAGGCTTCGATATCGGCGACCATCTCGCGCGTGGAGTCGAGCAGACCGCCGGGCGTGCCCATGGAGATGAGTACAGCCGCGGCGTGGCGGCTAGCGGCGTCTTCCAGCCCACGCTTCATATACTCCGCGGTGATGGGTTGAATCGTGTCGTGGATGGTGAGCTTGACCACCAGCGGCGGCGGCGCTTGGGCGTGCGCAAATTGCATGATGGCGAAGAGCAGGGCGAATGCGATAAGGAGCGAACTCTTATCCCACCGATCGCGATGGGACCGCGATGAATGGGGCACCCGACTATGATGGCTGAAAAGAAAGGAATGGAGGAACACGGAAGCACCTCTGCGGCATTCTGGGCCACGCATTAACCATACGGCAATGAAGAGACCGCGCGCTCCACTACTTTATGGTTTGACGTCTAGGGAAGGTTTTGGCCACGCTGTGCGAGGGCTGTTTTGAGGGCCAGGGCGTCCGGATTATCCGGTTCTATACGAAGCGCATTTGACACATTGCCGGCAGACACGGGGAGTTGATTGGCTTGCAAGTTTAATCGTGCCAGTACAAGGTAGGCTGTGACATTGGGCTTCAGCTGGAGCGAGAGTGCTGCCTCGGCGCGTGCATCGTCCGGTGCGTTGCTGCGTTCGCGTATCTGGGCGATTCCGGCGTGAGCAAAGGCGTTCTTGGGGTTGGCGGCAATTGCGGTATTGAATTCCTGCTCGGCCTCGGGAAGCAGGCCCTGGGCCAGGTAGTCGGTGCCAAGCTGGGTGTATTGCACTGCCTGCTGGTCCGGTGGCAGGGATGCCATCTGTATGGCGCGTATCTGATCCAGTTGGAACTCAGCTTGACGGAAGGAGGCCTCCGACCAGGTTCGGCGGATTCGCGTGGTAGGGTCAAACCCGCCAGCACTCATAATGGACTTCAGGTTAGCTGTTGAATCATGTGTTGCTTGCAGACGTGTGAGAAGTTCCGTAGCCTCGGGGTCGTCGGAGTGAAGCGTCAGTGCGGTCTGTACCTCTCGTGTAGCTCCGTTGATGTCATTTCGACGCATCAAAGCGACAGCCAGGTTGAAGTGGTAATCTGCATCGTTCGGGTCAGCGGCGATTACCTCAACGAAGAGAGCGGCGGCATCCTTGCCCTGACGGCTATTAGCCACGCCTTCATTGTTGACGACTTCGGGCAACGGCAAACTACTTGCTACGAAGGCAAATGCGGTGGCTGCCTCGGCGTATTTGGCGATGTTGAAGCGAGCCAGCCCTCGATAAAAGTTGGCCTCCAGCGCCATGTTATTTGTGGGTGGAACTTTGTCCAGAGTGACTGCGGCGGCCTCGTACTGGTTTGCCGCATACTGTTCCTTGCCCAGAGCCAGCAGTGCGGCACCGTAGTCAGGCGTTTCGGTAACGGCGGCCTGCAGACGCTTGAGTCGCTCTTCCTGAGTAAGTGCTGAGGTTCCGCGAATAAAGTTCTCAAACGAACTGAGTCGTACTCCTCCAGCGGCTGCCAGAAAGGTCTGTTCCGCGACAGCAAAGTGTGGGTCCATACGCTTAGCTACCTTCCAGGCGATGGCGTTTTCCACGTCAAAGAGCCGCGACAACTCGCTGGAGTCATTCAATGGTTCGGACATGCTTAGCTGGTTCACCTCCAACACCTGCGCCTGCACCTCGATGCGGCTGACCGGACTGCCCGGGTTGATGACGTTATAACTGCCCAAGATAACGAAATCAGCGTCTAGAGTTTGAGCAATGCGCAGCATGGTGGCGCGGCTGGGGCGAAAGTCACCAGGAAGGCCCAGATGCTCCAATGCGTTATGTCGGTCTTCTGGGGTGATGGTTAGAAATCCTGCGGAGGAAAACCGCTGATCCAATGTGTAGGGAAAAGAATCGCCAATCCATCCCAGGTTGGACTGCCCAGAGCGATTGATGAAGGGTAGCACGAGGACCAATCGGCCGCCTGGTTGACGAATGTCAGCTGGTGAGTTTTCGTCGTCACTTGACTTGGTTGGGTTCTGGCTAGCCGCGGGCGTCTGGGCATGGATAGTTGGAGATGCGGCCCACCCAACAAGCAGGAGAACGAATGGAATGAGGCGAAGAATGCGGTTTGTATTTGTAATCACAATGATTTGATGATTATAGAAGGCGCGCCGGATGACCTGCCGCGCACTTATCAATGCGCGCGATTTATCGAGTGATCATGGTCACAGATTCTCGGTTCCGAACATGAAATATTCGAATTTGCGATCTTATAATGCCTCGGCTGGCTGGAAGGCCATATAAGCCTTAATAACGGAGACTTCTATGCCGCAAATATCTTCCTCCTTTGTTGCCGATCCAGATTTATTTCAAGAACTTAGGAGTAGGGCTAAGGATTTCTCGGTTGGCCCGGACCGGATTATTTTTCGTCAGGGAGATGCGCCTTCTGGTGTATATCTACTTAGAAAAGGCACGGCCAGGTTGTCCAGCCGGTCCGACGGCCAAGAGATTTTCAATATCAAAGTAGGCGTTGGTTCACTGCTTGGGTTGCCCGCTGTGGTTGGGATGAAGCCGTACTCGTTGACCGCGGAGATGTTGGAGGGAGCGGAATTGAGCAAGATGTCGTGCGAAGACTTTGTCAATCTGATGCAGATGGATCCATCGATGCCGTTCCGTTTACTGCAAGTACTTGCCGCAGAGGTCCGGTTTGCTCGCGAGAGATTGGCACACATATAAGTACGATGCTTTGTATGCCAGAATTCTTGATACGAATGGCCGGCCATTCTGAATCACTCTACATAATTCATATTTATCGAGAAGCAGTATGTGTAGCTATAGGCGCGTACTCCGGGATGCGGGTCGATGCTACGATCCATTTTTGGGCTTTGGCTTATGTCTGACGACACATATCTATGGCCAAGCCCTCCGGATGAGCGCTTACCAGGAGGCCGAGCTGCCATCGTCTATGACCATGAACGACAGCACCTGCGCCAGTTCACGGGTCTCCTGAAAGTGCAGTGTGCAGAGTTCAAAATCAATATCAGAACTGTGGCACCCACCCCCTCACATCAATGCGTCATTCCATATAAATATGTCCAACAATAGTCGATGCGAGAGGTCGTTCAGTGTACAGATATCCCGTTAGCTGGCGATATTAATCAATAGATTCAATGGGTTTCAGTATGAGAGAAACGAAGAACCGCTGCCCACTCGCCGTGAATGGAAGCCTGCCAAACTACCTCGCCATGTAGCAAGGCGGCGGCCTCTGACGGCAGCACATCTTCGTGGAAGTCGAAGTATCGAGTATCGGTAGAGGTGTTGCTACGCGCTCGATTGATAGCTCCGGTGGGCGGCGCCCACTTAGTGGAAAAGATGAGTGCAGTGTCGAACTCGCTGTGTTCAGCAGCGACCAGCCTCATCCTGGCTGCAGCCTCGACCTGTTCGCGGGAGAAGTTCTGGATAGCCACAGCTTTAATGGGGACCTGGGTATAGCCGAGTTCCGGGCGTTGCAACTCGGAGACGGCGGGCCATGCGGTGAGCACTGTTGCAAGTGGCCACTGCTGCTCGATCAGCGACACCGCGCGCTGGTGCAGCACGATCATATCGCGATAGGTCAGGTTGTCCTCCGGCGCGAATGCATAAGGCGGATTGATCCAGATGCCAGCGGCAAATGCAATACCGCTGAGTACAGCAATCTGCACCCATTGGCGCATATGACGCTGCCATACGGTTACGCAGACGAGCAGAACAAGAGGATACATCGGCAGTAAGTAACGAGTTAGCAGTGCTCCGCCAAGCACTGAGAAGGCGATCCAGTTGGCCAACAGAATTATTACGATGGCGTCCAGTACAGGACGTGCCAGACGCACACGTGATGGTATTGCAGGTAACGTAAGCGTGGCCAGTGCGCAGAAAACCGGCACAAACATGTTCATGTGCATCGTTAGGTGCAGCAGGCGGTGATATAGGCACAACAGAATGCGATGCGTGTCCAAGTTGGCAGTGGCGTTGTAGCGCAGGAACTCCGGATTACCGAAGACAAAGCCAGTGCGATGAAAGTGGTATAGGTACCAACAGACAAGAGGCAAAATCGGTGTAAGTAGAGCAACGATCCATTGAATATGTATGCGTACTTTTTTAGTAACTCTATATTCTCGCAGGAGCAGAACTGCATGCCATAGTGCTAAGGCAGAGGGAGTGACGATTGCCGTCTCCTTCGACAGCGCTGCCAACGAGAAAAAAATAGCTGCGCAGATTTTGGTCCAGGTGAATCTCCGGACGGGGGACTCCCGATGCAAGACTGTATAGGAATCAAAGTAAAACGAGATTCCCCAGAGAGTAAATGCAGCAGCGAAGATATCTGCATGGGCCAACGTACTTTGTGCATACCAGATTGGATACAGAGCGGTAAGCACTGTAATTGCAAGTGCCGGATTTGTGCCCAACAAGTTACGCGACATCCGAAATAATGCGAGAAGTCCCGCAGCCGTGATCAAGCAGATAAAGGTGCGTGTACCGCTGGGAACAAATCCTGAAAGGTGCCACCAGCCTGCTAGCAGGATCGAAGGGAGCGGCGGGTGCGCGTTGGAAACTGTGGTGATGGGTATTAGCGTGCCGGATCGATAGAAGTCCCACGCAGCAGGGATGTAGTAACCACCCTCATCCCAGAAGTAGGGAAGCCGGAGTAACGTCAAATGTGACAAATAGACAGTCGAAAAGAACAGCGGATACAACACCCACAGAGGTAGAGCAAAACGCGTATCCAGGAGTGCATCTCGATATCGAAAAGGAGTTCGCACGCGCTAGTTGACGGGGCCACCGGGTGGTCCAAATTGCGGCTCCAATGCAAGTTGGCCGAAGGTCTGCTCGTATTGTGCCAGGTTGTGGTCCAACACGTTTCTCAGGGCCTTAGCCTGTTGCGGGCTCAGGTATATACCCTGGAAGTTCTCTATCTGAACCTCTTCCTGCGTGTCACGATGCATTGTGCCAAAGACCAGATAAAAGTCCCAGACGCTCATACGCACCTGCACGCTGTTGGCGTAGCTGTTGCGATAGTCGTTGGCATTTGTAATTTTGACGGATTGTTGTTCCGCGGGCTGTTTGGGTTGGCTCATAGTGAACTTCGATGTGTTGTGTAGGTGCACGTACTATTGAAATTCGTGGTTTGGTGCGAAAGGGGGGACTCGAACCCCCACGGATTGCTCCGCCAGATCCTAAGTCTGGTGCGTCTGCCAATTCCGCCACTCTCGCGTGGTATTTAACAATACAATTTCATTGGCTGATAGCTGTCGATAAGGACTATTGAATTGTAACGTGTCCAGTATGCTGTGCGTCCATTAGTGTGCACAAACGATTAGTCATCCAGAAAAACAATGTCTCCGACCTGCACATCGCCTGGAGTAAGAACCGTAGCATAGACCCCGGCACATTGATTATGCAGTTGTGTGACTGTGCGAAGAACTGCGGGGCTTGGCGCTGCATTCGTTGGGTCCAAAGTGATGATCATGCATCGTTTGTCGGCTTGCGTAATTGCGATTCGTGCAGTATCACCTACGCGAAGAGTGCGGCCAACCCATTTCAGCTCTTCAAAGGGTTCGTCGCTTTCCAGGTCGAGCAGGATGTTGGAACGAAAACGTACTGGATCATCTTCTGTGTCGCTTTCTTTCGCAATCTGCAATACAGTCTGACAGCTAATTAAGGATATGGGCGCCACATCGAACGATCCGCGGTAATTCTGTAACAGATAGAGGTTTTTTCCAGAGCGCGACTCAAAGGCTTGCCGGAGTTTTTCGCTGTGAATTGGGACCGTTTCTCCATCTGGAGTCGTCACCAACACCTCGAATTCCTTCAGGTCAGTATTCTCCACATGCGTGCTATAGCAGAGAAGTTCCGGAAGCTCACGAGCAGTGAACCAGGGAAATGAGTTACACGAGTTGTTCTGTACAAATGCAAAACGTCTATCCGCCGGTATACCCTGTAACGTCAAGGTCGTTGCCGGCAAGGACTCACCGCGCATAGACTTCACCGGATATCGTCTAAGCTGTCGAATCACACCCGCTGTCCGCATCTGATGCCTCCTTTGTAGATCGCCAAATCATGGTACATTGATGCCGGAATCGGATAAGCGAGCACCCCCATTACTTCGTTGCAACAAACATAGATAGACTTATTTGGACAATACGACCGGGTTACTGGAATGAGGCCGCAGCCTCGCAGCGTGAATGGACAACATATTCAGAACGGTCTTGCCAACTGCACTGTCATCTCGTCCTAGTGCAGATGTAATGACAACACACAACAATCTGGTTTAGGCGAATCGGGTCACAATCGCCACATACTTGAGCACGGCAGAGACCCAGAATCAAACATTGATGAATGTAATAGCGACGTTAGAGAAACAGAGTTTTTCGATAAGATTTAATAGGATGCTCAGCGCGGATCTCTTTCCTGTAAGGCAATTATTCATCAGGAGTTCTTCGCTCTATAAAAACTGCGAGAGGGGAAGAGCATATCAGAATAGCGACGCGTCTTGTACCACTTCGCGCGGCATGTTAACCGTGGACAGAGATTCCGGAAAAGGTGAGGACCACCCGCCCGCGTACCGGAACGCCAAACGCGCTGGCCGGCTGAAAGACGCACCCAAGTAGCTGATTGGCAACCTGGGTGCGAACCCCCTGGTCCTGCGGGCCGGCCACGATCTTGTAGTCGTACACACGTCCATGCGTATCGACCGATGCTTCGACGATGACGGCAGTATCGTTCTCCGTCAGGATGGCTGCGGGAGAGGATGTGGAATACATCAAGTGAGGTGCTGTCAGTGCTCCCAAGGGCTCGTCATTGGCCAGCACTTCAGTTGGAGCTGCAACTGCGCCAAGCATTGCGATGACGCACAGCAACACCACTGAGCCAACCAGTCCTCCGGTTACCTGTAGCAGCATCGGCCGAACAGCATTGTCCCAGGCCAGTGAGAGCCGGTCCAGTAGTCGAGAGTTGCGCCGTGCGTGCTCCTGTGAAATAGCCACACGCAGTCGTAGACCTAGATCGGCTGGAGCCTTCACCGGTCCCATAGCGCACAGTGTATCCTGTGCCGTTCGCCATAGCGCAAGCTCGTCAGCGCATGCCTGGCAGTATTCGATGTGGCGGGTAACCTCCTGCATGCGTAGTCCACTGACAGCGCAGTCCAGATACTCCGAGAAGGAAGCTCTAATCGCTTTACAGGAATGAGGTTTCATCTGGATACCTCCAGTCCGGAATGCAGAGATGGACCGGGAAGGGAACTGAGCTCGGCTCGTCTTCGGCTTGTTACTGGAACAGCCAGAACCTCGGAAGAAGGAGCCAGCAGGACCCGCAAAGCAGCGCGGCCACGCATCAACCGCGACTTCACGGTACCCAGATTCACTTGCAGCAGGTCGGCAATTTCGTCGTAGGTAAGGCCCTCGATCTCGCGCAATACCACAACCGCTCGAAAACATTTTGGCAACTGATGCAGAGCTGCTTCTACACGTCTGCGAATCTCAAGTTGTGCTGCCTGGTCGAATGGGGAAGCTCCTCCAGCGGTTAACGTCGAGAGAATTGTGGGAATTTCGCTTTTACCCTCAGAGGAATAAGAACAACAGGGAGTGTCGAGGCCGATCTCATGGTGCTTATGTCGAGACCACCAGCGGCGTTGATTGGAGGCTTCGCGTAGTGCGATACGATACAGCCAAGTGCGAAGGCTGGCTTCGCCATGAAAGCCGCGAATACTGCGGAATACCTTCAGAAAGACTTCCTGGGTGATGTCGGCGGCGTCTGTGGGATCCTTCAGACTGTGCGAAATCAGCGAGTAGATAGGTTGGTGGAATTGATCGATCAACTGTGCGAAGGCCTGTTCGGAGCCGCTCTGAAGCTCGGCCACCAGCCTGGCCTCATCGCTGGGAAGTCCAATCGAGATCGTACGATCGTCCATCAAGGCGTCCACCCGCATTTGGTTCCTTTACTTTACGACTTCTGCGAAACCGCTGTAAACCTGCTTAGCCAGCGCAACTTTGTTCGCTCTATTGCCAAATGAGAGGCTAATCAGCCTGAGAGAGCTCAAAAGCTGGCAACAGTGGGTGAGTACACGCTCTCAGCCTATAGCTTTAGACACCGATGCAATGGGTAATAGTTCCCGAGACAGCACAAATAGATGCGCGCTGAGTACTGCAAAGGAGCGTTAGGAAGACGGATTGGGTAAGTCCTGAGGTTTTCCGGAGGCGTTCTTGCAGAGAATTTGTCTATAGTTTGACTCAGCGCGTCGCAACCCTCAGAATAGTAAGAGTCCTTTCTGAGTGTGGGCCTGTGGCGCAGCTGGGAGCGCGCTTCCATGGCATGGAAGAGGTCACCGGTTCGATCCCGGTCAGGTCCACCAACAACCCCCTACATTCCAATGCTTTACCATATGGCATTGCACATGTCCTGGTATGTGTGCGAACTGGTTGCTGCTCGCTAGTTTTTTATCAGCAGAGTGAAGCATTCTGATCGATTCCAAGGGCATCGCATAAGATACGCACTCCACCTGGCAATGATTCACATCGGTCGTATCCATGCGTTATGCTGTCGGACTATGAACCGAATGCTTTTTACTGCTACCCTCTCACTTTTGATACTTCCTGTCGCCGCACAGGGGCCAACAAACGTCACGCCGCAGGTGCCCGCTGCACGACCAAGAGCTGTGAGGAGCACGCCGCCCCCAGCAGGGTTCGCGCAGTCCATCGTACTTTGGCCCAATGGCGCTCCGGGAGCGAAGGGTTCGGCCGAGGGCGATATCCCTAAACTCTTCACGTATCCGACCACGGGGATAGGGCCGCATAGCGCCGTCATCGTAATGCCGGGCGGAGGCTTTACCAGCCTAAAAATGGAACAGGAGGGAGCGGATGAAGCACGCTGGTTAGCTGCGCACGGCGTTGCCGCCTTTGTGCTGGAGTATAGGCTCTCGCCCGCGTACGGTTATCCTGCGCCCATGGAGGATGCATCCCGAGCTGTCCGCTATGTCCGCTCGCACGCGGCAGCATTTGGAGTTGACCCGGCGAGGCTGGGCGTATGGGGTTTCTCTGCTGGCGGAATTCTTGTTGGTTACCTATCGACCATACACACGGTGGGCAATGCAGTGGCGACAGACCCTATCGATCGGGTGAGCGATCGGCCAGATTTCGAGATCGTCTCCTATGGGCGGCTGGACATGAGCGTGCCATTGACCAATGGGACACTACCCAAGGAGTCAATTCTTGGCCCACAACCGTCGCAGGCGGCAATCGATTCGATCGATCCGATTAAGCATGTGAGTACAGATACAAGCCCTTCGTTTCTCTACTCGACGAGTGGCGATATGAGCGTTGACTCGCGCAATGCAGCGGATTTTTATGAGGAGTTAAAAAAGGTTGGCGTTCCTGCGGAGTTGCACATCTTCGAACTTGGACCGCATGGAACGCATATGGGCCTTGATCAACCGCCCGCGATGCATGAACTCACCGTCTTTCCCACGCTGTTGTCCAACTGGCTGCAATTGCATGGCTGGATGGCACCACAGCAGCAGTAGCTTCAATGTGAAATTGTGTTGCATATGTACAACCTATTAATAGGAGAACTCTGTGGCAGATTTTGATATGGATTCGCCAGCGATAGGCTGGAATGAGTTTGAGAATGCCAGCAATATGACACAGCACGAAGAAGTGGTTGCACAGACTGTGATACCTACGAGGCGTGATTTTCTGCTGATGGCGGGAATGGGTACGGCAGGGGCATCACTTATTCATCCCGCCAGGCTATTGGCGGCGGTTGGGGAGGCTTTACCACGGAAAATTTTGGTGCCTGCAACGGGGCATGTGGCGTTTACGAGTGCGGCGAAGGTTCTGGCTAAGAAATTGAAGCTGGAGGATTCGGCAATTGTGACGTACAACGGCGCACCCAAGGCGACGACAGGTGCAATTGTGCTTGCTCTGGCAAAGGAAGGGAAGCTGACGGCGGCGGATGTTCCGAAGATGGATGGCTACACCGTGACATACACCGGTGGGATCGTAGTGTGGGGCGCGCGACCCCGCAGTGCACTTTATGCCGCGGGCGAACCGCAGCACTGGATGAAGGCGGGCGTGGCTCCGTACCGACGAAATCCAGAGTTCCGGATTCGCGCGGCGCAGTATCACCCGGACTATCCTGTAGCCGAGCAGACGGCTATCTTCGGTGCAAATTTCTACACCGCAAATTTGCCCGCAATGCCTGCATTGCAGACATTGCCCGAAGTCTTTTCGCAGTTGAGTGCAGCCGACCAGAAGAACCTGGTAAATACAGGCGCTCGACGCAAGGCCGACAATGTATCGCGAGTGAAAGAGTTCCACGACGCGGATGTTGAGGTGTATGCGCTGCTGCCGTATGGGAATAACTTTGCGACGTGGTCTTCGGCATTGTATGCCGCCACGGTGAAGGCGTATCCGTTGGCGAAGGGCATTCCGATGGCGAATTCGCATGAGAGTGCCGCGCTGTGCCCGAGCGATGTCGACGGCTGGAAGGTGCTGGAGGCGTATGTAAAAGAGTGGGCGGAACAGTGCGGTGCGGACGGGATTTCAGCCACATTCTGGGACAACTATGCAGCTTTCTGCCAGGATGCACGATGCAAGGCGAACGGGCTGAATCAGTTTCCAAATGAGGTCTATGAATTTCTCTCGCGTTACTACGCACTGTTGAAGCCAATGGGGCAAAAACTGCATATGCGGACTTGGTCGTCGGGATGCCCACATTGGCTGGGGACCAACTATGTGCATGCGCCGGGCTATGGGCAGTTTGGGCTATCGCATCCAGAGCTTTGGGGGCGAGTGATCAAAGATACGCCCGCTGACCTGATCATGCAGAGCAAGGTTTACCACTCGGACTGTGAGCCGAATGCACGTTTTACGACGTTACTGGGTAAGTGCAAACCACATACTGAAATTGTGGAGTACCAGCAAGTAGGCCAGTTCATTGGGCGACAGTATTTTCCCGCTTCGACGGTGAACTATACAGCAACCACCATGAAGAAGGCGTTGGAACTTGTAGGTGCGCAGGGCGGGGCACAGATCTACGCAGGTGGAACGAGTCAAACAGAGAGCTTCGATCTGTTTGAGGACATCCTGAACAGCAATTGCGTATACGCTTGGCGCGAACTGACGTGGAACGTGAATCTTGACATAGCCACAATGTGGCAGGAATGGGCGTCGCAGATTTATAGCAAGGTTGCTGCGCCAGCAATGGTTCGGTTCATGCGAGCGAGCGAGGATGCTTGCACTTGGTGCTGGTGTCCTTTGGGACACGGTTCTTCGACCAACGCAGACTTTGCAGGAAATATAGCGCGTCGCGAGGTTTTGTTGCGCTATACAAATCGTTACTATCTGCCAGAATATGCAGCATATCTGGAACCGACGCTGGAAAACGTACAGCGGATGGAGAAGCAGAAAGCCGACTGCATGGGAAAGATTTCCGAAATGGCTGCGGCGCTCGAGCAAGCAAGACCACATCTGACGCAGGATCAGGCTGCTGAGGTGACTACACGATTTGACTGGTTCAAGCACTTTGCCATCTGCAATACGACACTGGATGTGAGTCTATGGCGGTTCCGTTATCTGCGCGGGCTCGCGGCTAAACTGACAACCGATCCGAAACAGATGAAGGAACTGGCTGCAGCATACGACCTGATCGAGGCAGAAGCGCCGAAGCTCTTTCAATTTGATCCGTCTGCGAAATTCAGCATGTATCGCGTACCACTGGGGCAGGTCGGACGCGGGCCGAATCTTGGAAATCCACGGTCACTTATGCACGATATCTACAGCCAGTCGTTGGCGTATGTGCAGGAGTCGGTGGGCGTGAATTATCTGCCTGCGGAATGGATTCGGGGCAATGTACCGAGGATGAATGTGCCGGCGAATCAGTTGAGGGGAGAAGCTGAGTCGTAGAGTCTGCAATTGGCAAGGCACATTTGAGCTTGTGCCAAGAAGGGAAAAGCAGGACATTTTGAGAAGTATGGCGGAGAGACAGGGATTCGAACCCTGGATACCTTGCGGTATACACGCTTTCCAAGCGTGCGCCTTAAGCCACTCGGCCATCTCTCCGCAGTCTACGAACCTCTTTGAATCTACCACACGGTCTGTCAGGCGTAGTAATGTCCGATAACAGATATTATGTATAGTAACGTCGAGTAGGCCGCGAAAGGTACTATATTTCCATGCCAATGCCCTCTCGCCATGCCGTAGTGCTAAGTCATGTCGCCTTTGAGGACCTGGGTTCCCTCGAAGCTCCGCTACTGGAGCGAGGCTTCCTGATTGAGACTGTTGATGTTGCCACAGCGCATTTCCCTCTGCCGCAGGCCGCGAGTTGCGATCTGCTGGTGGTAATGGGTGGTCCGATCGGTGTATACGATCACGAGGAATTTCCCTTTCTGAGCGAGGAGATTGTTTGTATATCGGCGCGATTGGCAGCTCATAAGCCAATTCTAGGGATATGTCTTGGTGCACAACTGATGGCTGCGGCGCTTGGTTCTCGGGTCTATCCGGGTGGAAACGGCTCGGAGAAATGTTGAACAGTCTGAGTGGTTTGCCCCTTTGTTTGCACCTGAACTGCCTGTATTTCACTGGCATGGCGATACGTTTGATCTTCCACCTGGGTCAGTGCATCTTGCCAGCACAAATCGTTATATGAATCAGGCATATGCTGTTGGTAGTTACGGTCTTGGATTGCAATTTCATCCGGAAGTGACTGTAAATGGGTTAGAACGCTGGTACGTTGGCCATGCCTGTGAGCTGAATAAGGCCGGAATTTCGGTTGCCGGACTAAGATCCGATGCTCAGAAGCATGCACCTGCACAGGAAGAGGCTGCGGCGCAATTCTGGAGGCTGTGGCTGGATTCTCTCTTCTAATTTCCAGCGACATGACTTCCCCTCTGATAAGAACCTCCGCCGACAAAGTGGACTACTTCTAAGCGGTCGCCAGAGGAGACGGAAGTATCTTCCCACTGTGTGCGCTGGACGATCTGACCGTTGAGTTCGACAGCGACTCGGTCGCCTTTGAGTGCCATCTCAGCGATCACCTGGGCTAGCGAGACCGGCAAGGATAGGTTGACGAAACTGCGACTCTGGCCGTTGATGATGAGGGTAAAGGACATAATCTCCTAAGATAGAATAGTTCCGCGGTTAGGTGCTGAAGTAAGGCGTATTGAACCTAGTGAACGATTGGCTATACTCTACCCCACCCCCCTCCCCCTGTTTGTGTAAAGTATTCAAAACATAGAGTAAAGTATATATACCGGGGGTATACGGCATATGGGAGGGGGGTATACGAGATGGATTGATTCGATACAGGTTTTTGCCTTTCTTTCCGTTTCCGTCCTATTTAAATTGTACGCGTTGGGGCATAACTACTATGCCAAGTATTTTGAACTATTAAGTTACTTAGATTGAGTTTGTTAGGGGGAATTTGGAGGGCCGGAGGCCTTGACAGGAATACAGGGGTCAGAAAGCAGGGTGGTTGTCAGTTGCAGGTTGCAGGTTGTGAGTTAAGGGCGAAAGCGGTCGTTTCGGCTGCGCCTGCACTCTGGCCGTCGGCAGAGAGGAAGCGTCCTGCGGACGTGGCTTTTATGGCACCCGTAAACGGGTGCCTTTCCGTTTGCGGCTCGGCCATGCCGATTTGCCGATGCACTTAGGCAGAGCGGTGCGGGGCTTCGACCCGGGTTATTATGGCACCCGTAAACGGGTGCTCTTCCGGGATGGGGACGGACGGAGAGACGGCTGCGTAAAGGCAAACTAAAGGACAACGACAGAGATTCTGACTCTACGAGTCAGAATGATGGGCGAAACACACAAAGACAAATACGGGGATTCTTCGCTGCGCTCAGAATGACAAGGGCAACGACAGAGATTCTGACTCTACGAGTCAGAATGACGGGCCTGGAGTGAATGACGAGCCTAGAGTGAATGACGAGCCTAGAGTGAATGACGGGCCTGGGGGCATCCAGTGCCGGAGTTGCCGCGTTGGGGGTTGTGGGTTAATCTATCGACTGTGGCATTTACAGGAAACCTATACACGAGTGTGGCAAGGCGCAGCAGTATATTGGCAATTCCTTTGGCGATTGCCTTTGCTGTGAGCGGCTTCCCTGCTGCTGCGCAAGCTGATCTACCGGATGCACCTGGCATGTCGCCGACAGCAAAGACGGAACCAATTCCTACAGGGCCGTCGATTGTCTTTGACACGAGCATGGGACGGATGACGTGCAAGACCTTCGACAAGCAGGCTCCGAACGCGGTGGCCAACTTTATTGGGCTGGCCGAGGGCACAAAGGACTGGACGGACAACACCACGCACGTCAAACAGCACGGCAAACGCTTCTTTGATGGTCTAACCTTTCACCGCGTGATTCCGGGCTTCATGATTCAGGGGGGCGACCCGGTGGGCGATGGCACAGGCGATCCGGGCTATATGTTTGCCGACGAGATTGCTCCGGACCTGATCTTTTCGGTTCCCGGGCGACTGGCCATGGCCAATTCCGGCCCCAATACGAATGGCAGCCAGTTTTTTATTACGGAAGCTGCCTTTCCCGATCTGGACGGGAAGTACACGATCTTTGGCCAGTGCGATGCGCACTCGACGTTACTGGCTGCCTCCATTGCGCGCGTTGTGCGCGACAGCAACGATAAACCCACCACGCCGGTGATGATTGAACACGTCACGATCGTACGCGAGGGACAGGCGATGCCACCAATGCCCTCTGCACCCGCACCAGCGCCAGTAACATCGACGACACCCGCTCCTTAGCCAACTACTAACGAATAACCAGCACCCAAATTATTGAGGTAAAAATATGCCAAGCAAGCCAGGAACCTATGCCACCTTCAAGACCAGCGAAGGAACGATTGTCTGTGAACTATTTGAGAAGGACGCGCCTGAGACGGTTGCCAACTTCATCGGCCTGGCCGAGGGAACGAAGGAGTGGAATAGCCGCTCCAAGAAGGGTCCGAAGCTATACGACGGCACGATATTTCACCGCGTGATTCCCAACTTTATGGTGCAGGCAGGCGATCCTGAAGGCACAGGGATGGGTGGTCCCGGTTACAAGTTTGCCGACGAGACGAAGGGCTCGCCACACGGATTCCAGAAGCCGGGCAAGCTGGCCATGGCGAATGCCGGCCCGAACACAAACGGCAGCCAGTTCTTTATTACGGTTACCGACACGAGTTGGCTGACCGGCAAACACACTATCTTTGGCGAGGTGGTGGAGGGATACGCAATTGTAGAGAAGATCTCCACGGTGCCGACCGGCAGCCAGGACCGGCCGAAGACACCTGTGGTGTTGGAGAGTGTCACGATCGAACGCGTTGCCTAGGCGTTATCGATGCCTACTAAGAAGGCCCGTTCCCATGGAGCGGGCCTTTGTACTGGATAGCGCAGAGATGGGTATCAGTTCCCTACCGGGGTGCGAATGATCTGGACGGAGCATTTAGCGTTACGCGCGACGAACTCCGCCACACTGCCGAGCAGGAAGCGCTGAATGCCACGCTTACCGTGGGAGCCTACGACGATGAGATCGGCGTGCCACTCTGCTGCGGAGTCGAGGATACACTCTCGGACATCGCCCACTTCTATGGCAATCTCTGCTTTGAACTGAGCATTGCGCAGCTGAGTTGCTACACGCTCGACCAACTCATGGGCAGGCTGCTTCAGGTCTTCGAGTTCGGGAGCGTAGCCTATGGCCATCTCTGGCGGAGCCATCAGACCCAGGGGTTGGAGCACATGGAGCACGAGTACTTCAGTGTTCTCGTGACGAAACTGCGAGGCAAGCGCCCGAACTATATGATCTGCATACTTTGAATCGTCAATTCCAAGTAATACCTTCATGACCCAACCTCCACGAACACGTCCAGCTACAGGACATCCACGGTATCAGATGCGCTGCACGTCAAGGGAGTGATGGATGCGGAACCAGGAGTACTAAGCGAGGGTTGGAGGCAGAAGTGACTACGCTGCAGTACCCTCGATGAAGGTTTCGAAGAGCCACTGTTTGATTCCACGACGAGGCGGCATGATCTCACGGCACTGCAGGAAGACCTCGCGGCTAAGGCGCATGAGGGTCTGTACGGCTTCCATATCATTTGGTGTCAGTTCTGAACCCGTCTGATATACCTGCGAGTCGTATAGATACTCGATAGCACGACCGAGCTTCTCTAACGCCTGGCCCTGGGTCATGGAGGGCTGGCGGCGCAGCACGCGGCTGGAGACACGCTGACGGCTTGACGCACCGATCGAGGATAACGGTTGAGCGAGAATATCACCGTATGAAGGCGTAGACGGAATGCTGGACATAGAAGTACCTCGCGTTAGCTCTTCTATCGGCGGCTTTGCTGAAGACTTTAGCGACGGTGGAGGGAATTATTGATCTGGAAACATAGAATTGCTAACAAATCAGACCAAAGTTGTAGAGGGTTGGTGAGGCATTCCATTCAGTGATTCAAGATAGGCCAGAGAAGATTCATAGGGCCGTTGCCTGATCCAATGGGGGAGGCTGACTGAAGTGCCTGCGCCACATAGAGTTTGGCGGTATGTGCGGCCTCGCGCGGTGTATCGCCCAACACCAGACGGCTGAGAAATGCGCTGGAGAGGGCACATCCTGTTCCATGGGTGGCACGGGTAGGAACGCGTACGCCGGGGAGCCATAGGCCTTGTCCGGTAGGCAGAAGCAGATAGTCGTCCGGCGGGTCCAAGTGCCCACCGGTGGCAAAGATGCCGAGGCGATGTCCGTCCGGGCTGATTGCGGTACGGGTTTGCAGGGCGCGGCAGGCGCGGGGCAGATCGTCGCGGGCTGTACATGCAATACCTGACAGGACGGCAAGTTCGTGAAGGTTGGGAGTAATCCAGTCGACCTGGGGGAGCAAGCGATCGCGCATCAGCGTGATGGAGGCGGGTTCGAGAAGTTGCGTACCGGAAGAAGAAGATAGGACCGGGTCGACGACGACGGGAATCCAGCCCTCCGCAGAATGCCAATGTAGTTCTTGATGTAAGTCGAGATAATCGCAGATTACAGATAGGTTATCTATCGTCGATAGCACACCTATCTTGATTCCGCTGGGCATCATATCGTCTACCAGACAATGCAAGGTATCGCGGAGGACGTTATGTGAGGTGGGATGGGAGGAGCGAACACCCTGGGTGGATTGCACGGTGAGTGCGGTGATACATGCTGTACCGAAGAGCTGGTGAGCAGCGAAGACCATAAGGTCGGCCGTTACTCCTGCACCGGACGAAGGATCGAAGCCGGCGATGGATAGGACGGTTTGCATGGGGGAGAAGGGTGGAAGAGTGTAAAAAGCGGTACTTGAAGAAAAAAGCTTGCTTTTGGCCAACTGCAATGAACTTAGGTGGAATCCAACCGATATAGGTTGTAAATGGACAAATTAGAGACGGAAATGCCACTCACAGGAGTGGTTTTTCTATACCACAAAACGGGTGAAAGAGCAAGCGTCAGTTGGCCATAAATGCTTATAGATGATTGACTTGAGTTGCACTGAGCAAGACAATAACAGATGGAGCGTGCCAATGAAAAGGACTACTTTCAGAAGTGGATTTTCGGGGAAGCAGAAGTCTGCCCGAAGATTTGCGGCAGGCTTTCTTGTGATGAGTATGGCTCTGAGCGCATCTGCCAAAGAGGGTACGCCAGGTGCATCGGCGTCTGCAATGCCTGGGAGCGTAGTTCCGAGGCCTAAAAATACTGCTAAATCAAAGCACTGGTATGAGATAGGGATTGCCTCGTGGTATGGAACGAAATTTCAGGGGCGCACGACGGCAGGTGGAGAACGGTTTGATATGAACCGGATGACCTGCGCACATCGGAGCTTACCCCTGAATACCTGGCTTCGGGTGACGAACCTGAAGAACCATAAGACAGCCTATGTTCGTGTGAATGATCGCGGACCTGTTGCAGATGACCGGATCGTAGATCTATCGTATGCCGCGGCACAAAGCCTTGGGTTAGCGGGACTTGGCCAGGTGCGACTGGAACCTGTGAATAGCAACGATCCGGTCCTTGCGCAGGCGATGCTGGCACAACTGAAGGCACCAGTGGTTGCACTCCTGTCGCTGGAACGCTGAGTAGAAATTGGCGAACAGGCGGCATGGAATTGCTCTAGACTGGGGCAATGGAAGATGTAACGGCACGACTCGGTGGGCAGGCGGATAGTCTTAGCGGGAGTGGCTCGCAGGATCCAATGGATCGACTGATTGTGGCACTCGACTTCCCTTCCGTAGATTTGGCGATGGGATTGGTGGAGCGCCTGGAGGGAAGTTGCCGGTGGTTCAAAGTGGGGATGGAACTGTACTACGCGGCTGGGAACCGGGTGATTGGAGAGCTGCGGGAGCGCGGGTTTGAGGTCTTTCTGGACCTAAAGCTGCACGATATACCCAATACAGTGGCTGGAGCCGTGCGGTCAGTGACGGGAGTAGGCGCATCACTGCTTACGGTACATGCGGACGGCGGCGAGCAGATGATGCGGGCTGCAGCAGAAGCGGCCAGCGTGCCGGGGGCGCCGAAACTGCTGGCCGTGACGGTGTTGACCAGCATGGATGAGGGGGAGCTGCACGGGGTAGGTGTGGTGGATGATCCTGCAAAGCAAGTGCTGCGGTTGGCTCGGCTGGCCAAGCAGGCGGGGATCGATGGGCTGGTATGTTCGGCTGAGGAAGTTAAGGCGGTTCGCGCGGCAATGGGCCCCCGGGCGAAGCTGGTAGTGCCGGGGATTCGACCGGCGGGTATGGCAAGCGTCGACGACCAAAGGCGCGTGGCCAGTGCGGCAGAGGCAATAGCGCGGGGCGCATCGATGCTGGTGGTGGGGCGGCCGATTACGCAGGCGGCGGAGCCTGCGCAGGTTGCGGCGGGGATTCTGTCAGAGATTGCCTGTTGTTACCGATGACACAGAAGCTGTGAAGAATGGGACGCCCGGCGGGCGATTTCGTTCTATTTGCTATGAGACGTGAGCTATGAGGCGTGGTTGACGGACTCTACGTTTGAGGACTACTCCGTATCAAAACATCGTATAGGGGATGGCTCGCCCCCAAAGGTGGGATTGGGTTTGTGACGAGAGTCGATATAGTGATGGAGTGACGAAACCACCCTTCGCACCAAGAGCTGCGACAGAGGTGACGCAGGGACATTGCCAATGCAGCATGAGGCGGCGGAGAGTTCGACGAGGGAGACGAACAGAGGGGCCGATCAGATCGCTCAGAGCTTAGTTCTGGCGGTGCTGTTTGCGGTTCCGGCACTGATGTGCGCCCATGCCTCTGTCGTCAACGATCCGGACATCTGGTGGCATCTGCGCACTGGCGAGTGGATTATGGCGCACCACATTGTGCCACGTGTGGATCCCTACTCCAGCGGGCTAATGGGCAGGCCATGGGTGGCGTATAGCTGGCTGTTTGAACTGGCGGCGGAGAAGCTGTATCAGTGGCTTGGGCTGGTGGGACTCGTGGCTTATACCAGTGGGATCATTCTGGCGATTACGGTGGCTCTATTCCGCCTGCTACGGCGGCTACAAACTGACTTTAGCCTGGTGGTTTTGCTGACCTTTGCCGCTTGCTTCAGCATGGGGCGTTTATATTCGCCCAGGCCCTGGCTGTTTACGGTTCTACTATTCATTCTGGAAGTGGACATCCTGATGCAGGCTCGCAAGACGGGGCGGATGCGCGAACTATTGTGGCTGCCGGCGATCTTTGCGTTGTGGGCGAATGTGCATATTCAGTTTATCGACGGGCTGTTGGTGCTGGCACTGGCGTGGGTGGAGACGTTAGCGTCAGGTTGGGGTATTCGCAGTGCAAGCACACGGATACGGCCAAAGTGGATGGGTATGGCGCTGTGTTGCAGTGTGCTGGCGACGCTTCTGAATCCTTATGGGTGGCGCGTCTATCAGGCAGCGTATGAGCTGGCGACCCAGGCAGGCGTGCTTAACAAGATTACGGAGCTGCAGGCGCTTCCCTTCCGTAATGCCTCGGACTATATAGTTTTGCTGCTGGCTGTAGGCAGTGCGGCTGCGCTGGCGTGGCATAGGCGGATATTGTTATTCGAGACGGCGTTGCTGGTATTTGCCGCAGTACTGGCGTTCAGGTCGCAGCGCGATGTTTGGGTGATGGCTGTGGTGGGAGTGGTGATTCTGGCGTCCAGGATTGCAGGCCGAGAGAGAGCTGCGGTGCGCTTGCCCAAGTTGGGGACGACCCTTGCGGTTCTGGCGGCAGGGCTGGCGATACTGGTGGGATTCCGCATCATGCAAGTGAATAATGTACGGCTTGCGACGGATCTGGCCAAGAGCATGCCTGTACGTGCCGTGGAAGCGGTGCATGCGAAGGGCTATGGCGGGCCGTTGTACAACGATTACAACTGGGGCGGATATCTGATATGGGCGCTGCGGATGCCGGTGAGCATTGACGGACGTGCAGCCTTCTATGGAGACCAGCGGATGGATCGCTCTATGGCTAGCTGGAACGCGGAGCCGGACTGGGCCAGCGATGCGCAGTTGAAATCCGCGGGACTGGTAATTGGTCCCGTGAAGGCTGCGCTGACCCAGATATTACGAATGGACCCACACTACCAGCTTGTGTTTGAAGACGACGTTGCGGCTGTGTTTGTGCGGAAGTGAGGGTTAGCTTCCGACACGTCGTATAAAACGCCAGGAATTAGCACCCATATTTCCGGGACTTAGAGTTTTTCGAAGAACTCGCAGACGGAGCATGAGATATAGACTCCGCCAGGGATGCCGCGCTCGCGGTCTTTGACTCGCTTGACGATGCGTGTGGGTTTGGAGCACTTGGGACAGTCTGTGCTCTTGGTGGTATCCATTGCTTTCTTGCGGTCGCCGGTCTTGGCAATTTTTGCCATTGGGTTCACATCTCCTGGTTGCCGAATCTGTTGGCTCCCACTCGCGCTGCCGTTGGAGCAGGTAACTTCTCCTGGGGATCATCGAGGAGTAGAGCGCGCGGAAGTCCTGACTTATTTTACATGAATGGAGTGAGTTGGCGCGCGTTGCGTAACCGCCGTCACATTCTGGGTTGTTAGTGCATGTGTAGAATGCATTTGAAGAGCTAATTATCGATATTGATGGACACAGGAGAAGACGCACCATGAAGCTGACACCCGGAAAACTCGCAGGACTGAAGGCCGTCTCCAACGAACGCGGCGTGATTGCCGCTGCTGCCATGGATCAGCGAGGATCGCTGCAGAAGTCATTGGGCAAGGAACGCGGTTCGGCAGCTACTGGCAAGGACCTGGAAGACTTCAAGACATTAGTGACAGACGTGCTGTGCAAGCATGCGTCGGCGATTCTACTGGACCCGGAGTTTGGATTGCCGGCCACGAAGCATCGCCATGGCAAGGGCCTTCTGCTGGCCTACGAAAAGACGGGCTACGATTCGAATACGCCGGGACGGTTGCCGGACCTGTTGGATGTGTGGTCTGTTCGCAGGCTGAAGGAAGCGGGCGCGGATTGCATCAAAATCCTGCTGTACTACACACCGTTTGAGAAGAGTTCTGTGAATGACCTGAAGCAGGCCTGGATCGAGCGCATCGGCGATGAGTGCATGGCGCACGATATTCCCTTCTTCCTGGAGTTTGTGGGATATGACGCCGAGGGCGGCGATGAGAAGTCGTTGGCGTATGCCAAGAAGAAGCCGTCGATTGTCTCTGGCGCGATGGCCGAGTTCGGCAAGGCGCGCTACAACGTGGATGTGTTGAAGGTGGAAGTTCCCATTGTTATGGAATTTGTGGCAGGCACCAAGGCCTTTAAGGGCGAGGCGGCGTATACGCGGGCTGAGGCACTGCAACACTTCCGCGATGCCGAGTCTGTTACACACAAGCCGTTTATCTATCTTTCGGCGGGCGTATCGAACCCGGTGTTTATCGAGACGCTGGAACTGGCTGGCGAGTCAGGGACGAAGTTCAACGGCGTGTTGTGCGGCCGCGCGACATGGAAGGATGGGATCGCCATCTTTGCCAAGCAGGGTGAGAGCGCCTTCCGCGAGTGGCTGGAGACAACCGGCACGGAGAACATCAAGAACGTCAACATGGCCCTGGAAGCAGCCAGCCCGTGGTCGCTGAAGTTCGGCGCGAAGAGCATGGCAGAACTGGGATAGAGTGCGCAGAAAGATTGTTCTACAAGCAACGTCGTGGCGAAGGGTCACGGCGTTGTTGTCTGAAATGACTGCATCGACGCAGGGTATTTTGCGTCTAACCCCCATGAGTATGCCGCTCTTCTGCGCTGCGGTCCTGGTTGCAGTATGTGTGTTGCCATCCACAGTGCAGTGCCAAACTAGTGCTGGCACGCTGCCCGCAGGAACGCCGCTGGCGGTGACAGTAGATCATAATTATTCGATGCGTGCTGGGGAAGTTATCCGAGGAAAGTTACTCTACTCCATTTATACGGACAACGAACTTCTACTAACCAAGGGGACAGTGGTAAGCGGCGAGGTAGTGGCGCTGCATTCGGACCACAACCGCCGGGTGCGAGCGGTCATGGGTGGTGACTTTACTCCGTATCATGTTCCGGAAATTCGATTCACAAGGATCGTTCTGACGGATGGCCGCACGCTTCCGTTGCCTTCCGGCTCCGCGGCTAACGGCGCGCCGATATACCGAGCGGTAGCCCCAGCAAAAGGCAAAGGGGGATTTGTGCGGCAGAGGTTCGATGCAGGGCTCAGTGCCGCGCGCAGCGACCTTGCGGTGTTTATCGCACCCGGTAAGGGTGACCGATTGCTGCAGTTTGTGTATGGGAGGCTTCCGTATCATCCTCAACGGATTGAGAAGGGGACATCGTGGGTGGTTGAAACGACCAACGCAGTCGAAGTGCCGACGCAGACCGCGGCCGCTACAGTCGCAGACCAGCCTGCTGCACGCAAATTACGGATATGGGAGGAGCGCGCACCCGCTATTGCGCCACCCGCCAACGAAAGCGCATGGATTGTGCAGGCAAATCTGGAGGATCCACTCAGCTCGGAGAACGCCAGCAAGGGACAAGTGATTCATGCGGTCGTCGCTGAACCGATCTACAACACAGACCACACACTGGCTGTGCCACAGGGAGCAATGCTGGTGGGTTCCGTGACACGAGCTAAGCCTGCACGACGATTTGGCCGTACCGGCATTTTGAGCTTTAATTTCAACCAGCTTGTGCAGCCGAACGCAGAGACACAGACGGTGGAGACTCGGTTGACTGGAGCCGATACGGCCGAGCAGATCGCTCTCAACTCCGAGGGGCAAGCGCAGTCGAAGCCGCAGGATAAGTTTGCTGTTCCATTTATTCTGGCGATGATGGCGGCCCGTCCGCTGGACCAGGACCGCGGGCACGATGGGACGAGTCACCAAGTCGGAAAGAACGGCGTTGGCGGTGCCGCGGGACTCGGACTAGTAGGTATGGTGGTGGGTCTGGCAGGTGGATCGCCCTACGCGGCTGCGGGAATTGGCTACTGGGGCGCAGCACGTGCCATCTACTATCGCTGGATTGCACGCGGGCAGAAGATCAGCTTTGCCAAGGACACGCGGATTGTGGTGGAGACGACGCCGAGACGATCTGCGCCGATCAAGCCTAACGTACAGCCTTAGCGCATCGAAATTGAGATTTTGTGACCGAACTAACGTCCGACGGTGTGGGAGGCGTCGGCAGGGAGAGGTTTATCTGCCATGGAGAGCAGAAGACTGACCTGCCAGAGTTGAGTTTCGGTGAGTGACTTGTTATAGGCAGGCATTCCTGTCAGGCGAATGCCGTTCTTGATCTTCCAGTAGGTCTCGCCGACGGGATCGTCGCTAACCCCGACCGCTCCGTTGGGGTGCTTGATCCATAGCTGCGGGGCGGTTGGAAAGAGTGATCGGCCCACGGCTGAGGGCTCGTCCGCGGTGCCGTGGCAGGACTCACACTTGTCTTCGTAGAGGCTGGCACCTGCATTCAGATTGTCATCGGTGGCGGGGATGGGAGAGGCGGCTGGCATCTCGCGATAAATGCGGGCCTTAAGAGGAATGGCGGCAATTTGGGCCTCCAGCGGAAAAGGCTTGTCCGCGGTGGCGACCGGGGGATGGCCGTAGGCGAGGTAGAGAAAAATGGCGAGAAGAAGGAGCAGAAGTCCGGCAAGGAAATCGACAAGTGTACGTTGGATCGGCCTCATAGGTACATGAATTATAGAGGAATGAGGTGCGAAGTTTGATCGTAAGAGGTAATTGTGACGTAGCTCACAGCACATTACGGAAAGAGAGCATTGGTCAGGATTAGCTGGTAGAGTTAACTTATGCGTGGAACGGGTCCAATCAAGATTATTGCGGCGGCAGTATTGATCCTGGGTACTGTGGGATGGCTGGCCTATACCGGCGTTCGCGACACGAAGAGCTACTACTGCACGATCAGTGAGCTGAACTCGATGGGCAAGAAAGCGTATACGCGAAACCTGCGTGTGGCGGGCAATGTTCAGCCTGGAAGCATTCAACGGGTGGGCACAAACGCGCGGTTTGTTCTGCTGGAACAAGGGAACGCGTTGCAGGTGAACTATCAAGGGTCCGAACCTCCGCCTGACACCTTCAAGGACGATGCGCAGGCACTGGCGGTAGGGACATACGGCCGCGACGGTGTCTTTCACGCGACCCAGTTGCAGGCCAAATGCGCGTCTAAGTACGCTCCTGCGAAGCCTGGCGAGGCACCAGCGGGCAATACCGCGATGCTGACAACGGCGAAGTGAGCCATTTCTGGGCACTATACTCGGAGAGATGAACCAAACAGAACAAGCGAGTAGATCAGAGCGCATTGCAGCTGCGCGGCTGGATGGCGTGTCCAAGCTGTATGGGAGCTTTGCAGCATTGCGCAAGGTGACGGTCGAGTTCTCGGTGGGCAGTTCGACGGTGATACTAGGGGACAATGGGGCAGGCAAATCGACCCTGTTGCGCATGATTGCGGGATTGATTTCGCCGACGCGCGGTAGCGTACACGTCTTTGGGGAAGAGCCGCGTAACCAACGCCGCCGCATTGCTTATATGAGCCATGAGGCGATGTTGTATGACGAGATGTCGGCGATGGAGAATCTGCGCTACTTCGCACGGCTACAAGGGGGCGCAGAGAACGCTGCGAGATCGCCAGAGCAATCACTGCGTGCGGTAGGCCTGGATCCAGCATTGACGCGGCCTGTGGGCCAGTACTCGCAAGGAATGCGACAGCGGGCATCGCTGGCACGCGTGCTGCAGACCGATCCGGAGCTTCTTCTGCTGGACGAGCCCTTCTCCAATCTTGACGTGAACTCTGCGAATCATATGGTGGAGTTGCTGATGGAGTTTCGTGACTGGCCGGTGAAGGGAGCTTGCAAAGAAGAGACGGGGCACGGACGCACAATATTGCTAACGACGCACCAGGCGCATCTGGCCGAGCCGCTGGCAGAGACTACGCTGACCATGAAGGCAGGGGCAGTACTGTCTGAGGTGAAGCGATGAAGGCAGCCAAGACTGCGAAGACCAATGCGGCGCGCCTGCTGGATTCGCTGGGAATTTTGTATGAGATGCGCGAGTATGAGGTGGATCCCGAAGACCTGAGTGCGGTTGCAGTGGCGCGCAAGATTGGGTTGCCCGCCGAGCAGGTCTTCAAGACACTTCTGACCAAGGCTGCAAGTGGAGAGCATATGTTTGCGGTGGTTCCCGGCGACTGCGAGTTGGATCTGAAGAAGCTGGCGGCAGCGGCCGAGGTGAAGAAGGTGGAGTTGGCGTCGCTGAAAGAGGTGGAACCGCTTACGGGCTATGTTCGCGGAGGGGTGACGGTGATGGCCGCGCGCACCGAGTTCCCTGCATTTGTGGATGAGACGATTGAACTGTATGAGGTAATTTCGATCTCGGCTGGATTGCGAGGGGTGCAGTTGTTGATGACGCCGGCGGAGTACCTGCGAGCGACGAACGGAAAGCTGGCCGACCTGACGAAAATACTACGAGCCGCGACGAATTCCGAGGTGGGCGGATGAAGTCACTGGTAAAGACGCAGAGCGAAACCGTGAGCGAATGGAAGGGGCTGAAGAGTTACATCGGCCATGTGTGGTGCCATCTGCAAAAGGATCTGCGGCTGGAGTGGCGCTCACGGGACTCGGTGGTGGGGATGCTGTTCTTCGCGTTCCTGGTGGTGATTATCTTTTCACTTTCGTTCGATCCGACAGCGGAGACCTCGCGGCAGATAGCTGGGGGAATTCTGTGGGTAGCACTTCTGTTCGCATCGTTCACGGCGCTGAACCAGTCCTGGACGCGTGAACAGAGGAACCGAGTGCTGGATGCACAGAGAATGTCGCCCGCGCCTGCTTCGGCGTTGTTCCTGGGCAAAGCGCTTGCCAATCTGCTGTTTGTGATTTTGATTGAAGTGGTGCTGGCGCCGTTGTTTATCGTCTTCTACAACCTGCATGCGCTGGGGCAGGGATGGATGCTGGCGGTTGTACTGCCTCTGGGGACCTGGGCGCTGGTATGTAACGGGACACTGTTTGCGGCGATGGGACTGCGTACGCGTAATCGAGAGCTTATGCTGCCGTTGATTATGGTTCCGGTATCGCTGCCCGCGCTGTTGGGAATGATGCAGGCGACCACCGCAATCCTGACGGGGGAGAGCGATCCTACGCTATGGATACGGCTGCTCGTGGCTTACAACGTAATTTTTACGTTGGTGTGCTTGCTACTGTTCGAGACGGTGTTGAGCGCAGACTAAGAGTGCAATACGTTATTGCGGCCTTCTTGGTAGACTTGGAGGATGGTGAAGCACTCGCGCATCTTCGGTATGGTTGGCATAGCCTGGGTTACGCTGACGCTGGTGGCGATAGGTTATGCCACGCGGTTGGCATTGGTGGTTGCGCCGACGGAAGCAACGATGGGCAACGTGCAGCGCATTTTCTATTACCATGTTCCGACATCGATGTTGAGTCTGCTGTTCCCCTATGTGAATTTCGTGGCTTCCCTCTTTTATCTTTACTGGCGGAGGCGTGAACCACTGCGCGCGCTGACGGCGGACGCCGTGGCCATTGCGGCTGCGGAGGTTACTGTGGTCTACAGCAGTATCTGCCTGCTGACCGGGATGCTTTGGGGGCGGGCGGCTTGGGGCATCTGGTGGACATGGGATGCACGCCTGACCAGCATGCTGCTGCTGTGGCTGCTGTATGTCAGCTACCTGATGCTGCGCAAGTTGTCATCGACCGGGCAGACGCAGACGTTGGCTGCGGTACTTTCGGTGTTTGCGGCCATCGATGTACCCATTGTGTATATGTCGATTCAGTGGTGGCGTACGCAGCATCCGGCTCCGGTCTTTGGCGGCGGAGCTGATAGCGGCATCGATCCCACCATGATGCCAGCATTCGTGTGGAATGTTCTTGGCTGGGCAATGTGGGGCATATTTTTACTGCTCTTCCGGTTTGGACTTGAACGGCGTCGCCAGGAATTGGAGCAGACTTCGGCACTACGAGCCATAGAAGGTACTCTGGAGATCTCACAATGAATCTAAGCTGGATGTTCGGCAGCAGTATGGAGGCACATCATCTTTTAGCCTCTTACCTGGTGGTATGGCTGATTCAGGGTGGATACGCTGGATGGGTTCTACGGCAGTGGGTGCGTTCCGGTAAGGAATTAGCGATCACGACCGTGATGGAAGAGGACACTGAAGTCTAAAAAAACAACGAAGCCAAGGAAGTTCCCCTAGCTCCGTTGTCCGAGGGTCTAACCATCGATGCGTAGAGTTCTACTTTGGGTAGAATCTCGCCTCATTTATATAGACCTGAACGGATAAATTAAAGTTTCACGCCGGAATTGTTGCTTGGAATAGAAGGATAGCTTGCTCGGGCGGGCGAGTGCCGCTAGACTCGCAGAGAAACAAATCATGCCAAGTCAGAGTTCTGTAACCGTGTGCCACAAGCCGAGATTGTCGATGGGACTTGCGTCCATCGGCGGGAAACAGTTCATCCATGCGATGGCGCTGGCGCTGTTGTTGCTGCCGATTGGATGTCGCAGCCATTTCCCTGACGTGCCCGCGGGCTATCGCGAGTTTGCCTATGTGTCGAATAGCGCATCCAACACCGTATCCGTGCTGGACCTGGTATATCTGCGGTCCGACCGAACATTACTTGTGGGCAGCCAACCAACAGGCATGGCGGTGAACCCGAAGCGCAATGAAGTGTATGTGATTAACACGGGCACGGAAGCGGGGATTGGTTCAATATCGGTGATCAACACGGATGCCAACCGAGTAGAGGCGACAATTCCTGTGCATAAGCTACCAACATTTATCGACGTGGATGCGAATGGGAAGCGTGCCTATGTGGCGAACAGCGGATCGAATACGGTGAGCGTAATCGATCTAGATAGGCGGCGTGAGATCGGCGTGGTGGGTGCTGGGGAGCAACCAGGCCTGGCTCGCATTTCAAACGATATGCGCTCGCTGGTGGTGACCAACCGAGGTAGCGGAAGCGTTTCCATCTACGCGGTGGAACCATACGCAGCCAAGATGGAGGGTATGGGCCTGACAGACAAGCCGACATCAAGGACAGATGCAGTCGAGACACTGCCTCATCTGCGTGCGGTGTTCAGAGGATGCCCCGGAGCGAGTGACACGGTGATACTGAAGGACTCCTCGAAGGCATTTATCGCATGCTCGGGTGGGCACCAGGTGATGGTGGTGTCGCTGGCCGCAGCGCCAGAGTCGTGGGCCGCAAAGCAGAACTCCACGTTGCTGACGGACCATATGCTGACACTGATGGACGTGGGCCAGACTCCAGTGCAGTTGGCCCTGAAGCCTGACGGCGGCGAGATATTCTGCGCAAACTACGGGTCCGACTCCGTGAGCGAGATTGAGACCGGAACCAATGAAGTGGGTGGAACCTACACCATTGGCAGCAAGCCGGTATATGGAGTGGTGAGCGGAGACAATGGAACATTATGGATGTCGAATATCGGGGCTGATTCGATCAATTTGTGGAGCATCGACGATGGAAAGGTAGCAGGAAGTATACGAACCGGCCATTCGCCTGACACTTTGGTATTCTCTGCCGACCAGCACCTTCTGCTCACCGTCGATGCTCGCTCGAGCGAGGTTTCCGTGATCCGCACTTCACCCACACCGGGACTATTCACAATTCTGCCGACTGGTAGCTCTCCCAATGATGTAGTGGTGAAGGCGATGCAAGACACGCTATGAGAAGGTACGCGACGGTCGAGTTATGCTCGGTGATAGTTAAACACTGCAGGCTGCGACGCATGGGACGTGCGCGGTAGAGGTGCAGGCTAGAGCTGGCGAGCGAGGACAAGGGTGATATCGTCGGGCTGCTCGGAGGCACCGATCCACGCGTCGAGTGCGAGCAGAACCTGGTTGGAGATAACGCTGAGCGGCTGATCGCGGTAGAGGGCGACGATCTCGGTAAGGCGCGACTCTCCGAACTCACCAAAGTCATTTTCCGGCTCAGTGATGCCGTCTGAGTAGGCGACCAGAATGTCACCAGGATTCATGCGAAAGCGGTCTTCTTCGTATCGCATGCCATCCATGAGGCCGACCACCGTGCCACCGCGATCCAGGCGGCGAACCACCTTGCCAACGCTATTCATAATAAACGGCGGCAGGTGGCCTGCGTTGGAGTATGTGAGATGTGCGGAGTCCGCGTCGTAGTGTGCCAGGAAGAGGGTGGCATACTTCTCCGGCTGGGTACTGCGGTAGAGATGTCGGTTGAGCAGGGAGAGGATTCGACCGGGTGACTCGAAGAGCTTCCCACTGTCTCCTGCCAGGTCTTCGCGGCTGGCGGTGAGGGCAGCGATGGCGCTTGGGCTGTATACGAGATCCTCGCTGGCCAGGCGGTAGGCGCGCACAGCGGCATGCAGGGTGGCCATTAGCAGTGCGGCGGAGATGCCCTTGCCGCTGATATCGCCCAGCGCGATTCCGACGCCGGATTCGGCACCGCGCGAGCCATCGGGATTGTCGGGGTGGCGGAAGATGAGAAAGTCGTAGTAATCGCCGGAGACGGAACGGGCCGGGCGGCATAGTCCATGCAACTGAAGTGTGGGCAGGTCGTGCACCTGGTGGGGAAAGAGATTTGCCTGCACCTCCTGCGCGATGGTGAGCTCGCTCTGCATGCGCTCTTTTTCCTGCTGTTCGATGAGTAGACGTTCGAGGGACCCGGTCATGCGATTGAAGGAGCGGGCGAGTTCTCCAAGCTGGTCGCGCTTACCCACCGGAGCCGCGGCGATGCGGTGCACAAAATCTCCGCGATCGACACGCTGGGTAGCGGTATAAAGCTCCTCCACCGAGGTAGTGATATTGCGACTGAGACGCATTGCGGCAAATAGTGCGAGAGTTTCGATCAGCGCAAAAAGGATGCAAATGCCTACCAGACCAATGCGGATGTAACTGGTGACACTACCTCCGAGCGAGGACCCAAAGAGTTGGCGGTACAGCACCGACGGTCGAGAGTGCACACGGATAGGAACGTTATTGGCCAGACCCGTCTCCCAGCTACGAATGTCCATTGTGGAGAGGAAGGGCACCTCAAAGTCACAGAAATTAACAGCTTCTGGCTCTACGCCGCCATAGACCGAGGTACGCAGGAGGTCATTATCGAGTGAGCGGGAGCCTTGATTTATGGAGGCATTCGCGGGGATATTGGCGGAGGCAGCGGGAGTTGCCTGTGGGCCGTCGGTCATCAGGCCAGAGAGCCCCACTCTACCCAGGCCTTCCGCCACGACGTCCATCAGGGCACTGTCGACGGGAAGACTTGTGATGACAGTGAGTAGGCCGACGCCATCGATGTGGCGTTGATCGATGGCTACGAGGTAAAGATCCCGTCCGTCCAGAACCAACCTACGGAACTGCAGGCCATGCAGATCCTCGGCCCAGGGAGGCAGACCGAGCGGCATATTCGGCTGACCCAGGCTGTTCTCGGTTGCGGAGGCGGGAGGTCGTTGTGTGGTGGAGGTCTGTTGCGCGCCTGCTGACTGTGCGCCATTTGCGTCTGGGGGAGCAAAGGGTTGAGGAGCCGTGTAAGGCGCACCATTCAGATAGACCGCGCTATGTCGGTGCAGCCGTGTAAGTAGAGGGTCTGGTGCGGACTCTCCAAGATCGGCTGTGGGAATGGCTGATTGCGTCACGGCTTCATCAGTAGACTGCGCGGTCGATGCTGGGTTTGTTTGCTGACCCCGCAAGGCCAATGAGGTTGTGGTGGAACTGGTAGCACGATTTCCTAAAGGTCTCGGGCCACGTCTTGGTGGGCCGGGTGGGCCAAAGGGTGAGCGGCCTGTGGGTTGTTCGTTGCGCGGCCGCATCATACGCGCGAGACGGGAGGCTCGCGAAGAGTTGTCCGCACCAATTTCGTCCAACTGTTGATGCATGCGTGTGTCTGCCAGGTGGATGGAGAACTGGCCCGCCGCAATATAGGTTGAGATCGCAACGAAGGTGACAAAAAGGACGACTGGAGCAAGACCAATGAGGATATAGGTGAGGATGAGCTTATTGCGCAGGCTCCATAGCAGATGCTGGTGAATCAGTCTCCATGACAAAGGGATGGCCAAGCCCAAGAAGGCGAGCCCAACCAGAAGCTGCATCCAGCCAAGCAGCGTTCCCCCGCCACTGGGGGCAAGGCGCAGCAGCCATAGCAGCCCGAAACCGAGAGCGAGCCAGAAAGCTACTCCAGCGACTCCTGTAGGAGGGCGGCGACGCCATCTAGATGGAGGCTTCATGGAAGCTGAAGGGCCCTGCCGAACGCCGGATAGATGCATCTTCTGCATGGGCCTCATTCTACTGCGCAAGAAAGGAGTCTGGTTGCGCGTTTTGGGATAGTTCTTCCTGACGAGTTACGGATAACGCATAGCGTGTAGCGGAAAAATGGGCACCGGCAAGCAAAAGCAGGCCGGACAGAAAGGCCCACATCATCAGTGTGACGGAGACGTAAAACATCCCATATACAGCATGAAAGTCCAGCCGCGGAAGCACCAGGATGTAGAGGAGTTTGGCCACCTCCCAAAGAACGCCGATGACGATGGCGGTGGGCATGACGGCTCGCGCCGGAACCTTACGGTTAGGCAGTATCCAATAGATCAGGAAGAAGAGGAGAATGCTGGCGGCCAGCTCGCAGATGTGCAACATTGCACCCGCCGCTAACTTATAAACGATGTTGTCAACATGGCCAAAAAAGACCCATGTGAGCAATGATTCCTGTCCAGCGGTCAACGCGACTGAGATCATCGCGAGCAGACCGACTGCAAAGGCCAAGCAGAGCGAGACGGCCTGGTTAAGCAGGTACGAGCGATTTTTGCGCACTCCCCAGACCTGGTTCAGCGCTACTTCCAGCGGCAGAAAGACACCGGTTGAACTGACCAGAAGCATGATGACCGAATAGAGTTGCGTGCTTTTGTGCGGATGGGCCAGTGTCTCAATCATCTGATCCATAATGAACTTCTGATTAGCTGGCAGAAAGACCGAGATCATCTCGCCGACCACTGGATCCATGACGCGAGAATGGAAGGCCAGGCGGAAGAGCGTCAATAGCATGACGATGAAGGGAAAAAGCGAAAGGATGATGTTAGCCGCAACCGAGAAGGCGTAGGTATGTACCTCGGTTTGCGTCATGTATCTGGCAAGAGCGACCACCTGTGGCCAGAGGCCCTGGCGACGAACTATAGGACGCACCTGATCAATGGGCACGTCGGCGGGAAACTGGAGCGGGGTTTGGGTGGATTCGCCAGGGGCCATTGCTATAAGGCTAGCAGACGCGTGCGTGCCCAGGCCGCTGCGTCCGCAAGCACAGGGTCGTCGCCTGCAGCCCAGGCTTCGAGTTGAGGCAGAAAGCGCGCTTCCCTGCTGTTGCCCATGGCGATGGCAACATTGCGCAAGAGGCGCTTGCGACCGGTACGCTCCAGCGGCGAGCCTTTGAAGAGCCGCTTAAACTGACGCGCGTCCATTGCGGCCAACCAGTCGAGTGCAGGATTTATCAGCTCAGGGCGTGGCTGCATGGACTCCCACCCAAAGCGTTCAGAGCATGCAGAGGATGGGACGCCCGCGTCTAGCTGTCTCGCGGGAATCGAGGCCTTACGATTCCACGGGCAGACGTCCTGGCAGATGTCGCAGCCGAAGACTTGACGGCCCATGGCGGAATGCAGTGTGGGGTGGATTGATCCTTTCTTTTCGATGGTGAGATACGCGATGCAGCGCGATGCGTCCATGGTTCTTGGAGCTTCCGGAGAGTTGGAGCCGAGAAGCGCACCGGTTGGGCATGCGTCGATGCAGCGGGTGCAGGAACCGCAGCGATCAAGCGCCGAAATCCTGGCAATCGGCTTAACGGTAACATTATTTATATCTATAGATGCTTGTATTTCTGAAGGTACTAGGTGAGATATATTCTGCTCGGGGGTGGACAACTTACGCTCGATCTTATCTGTGTATTCCTCGATAGGCAGCGAGCTGACAATAACCCCCAGCAACAACCATGAACCGAGTGACTGGTTGATAAGGCAGGTATTTTTTCCGATCCAACCTATGCCGGCTTCGGCGGCTATGGAGCGCTCCAGTAGAGGGCCTGTGTCCACATAGCAGCGGGTAGTACAGTCAGTGCGCAGAAGGAGTTCCGATTCGATCTGACGCAGGCGTATGAGCAGTTCGTCATGGTAGTCGGTTGGCGCACAACTACCGTTGTCGTGCGTGTGACCGGTCCATGCGTAGCGTGCAATCCAGGCTGATTCGGGAGGTGCGGGATCGATGGAGAGTGGTGTTGCAATATGTGGCTGACGATCCTGCTGGTTCTTGGACGATGCAGCAAAGTTGTAGTTGATTGCGCAGATGATGGCCGAGCGTGCCCATGGCATCGCGACGCGCAGATTAGCGCGGATGAGGGTTCCCTGCTGATTGCGTCGCTTGAGATATTCCATCTCTCCAGCGTGGCCCGCATTGACCCATTCCTCGAAGCGCAACGCATCCTGCGCGGCGGCTGAATGGTCGGTTCCTGACACGACAGCGATGCCCACTAGATCGAAGCCTGCCGCCAAGGCGGCTTGATCGAGCCAGCGTCTCAACTCGGGCTTCCATTGGGTTGCTTCCGGCATTCCTTGAGCGAGCTCTCTCCTGTTGTTGTGGACTACCTGCGTATTCGGCGTGTCACATACCCATGCGTAAGGGTAAATCGCCTACAATCGAAGGAGATGCTTAATTCCTCCTATAAAAATAACAGTGCTGAGATCAAGAACGGCTCGGATCAGTCGGAGTGTGGCGTAGAGCACATCGATGCAGTGATTTTTGACTACGGCCAGGTGTTATCCGCGCCAGCCAATCCGTCGGCCTGGGCTGAGATGCGCGTAGTGAGCGGACTGGACGAGAAGCGGTTGCATGCAAGTTACTGGAAATTTCGCCACGACTACGACCGGGGTGCGTTGAATGGCACAACATACTGGGAATCTGTTGCGACGGACGCAGGAGTGCGATTCGATGACGACCAGATGGCGGCGCTGAGAGCGGCAGACATCGACCTGTGGACCGATCTGAACCTGCCTATGGTGGAGTGGGCAGGACGGTTGCAGCGGGCGGGAGTGCGCACGGGCGTGCTGTCGAACATCGGCGACTCTGTTGGTGAAGGGGTGATAAACAAAATGCCATGGCTGGCAGGCTTCGATTTCTGTATGTGGTCCCATGCTCTGGGGACTGCGAAGCCTGATCCGAGAATTTACCTAAAGACGGCCGAAGGGCTCGATACAGCACCGAGCAATATATTGTTTATTGATGACCGAGCAGAGAACATTGATGGTGCGGCCTCTGTTGGAATGCAGACCCTGCATTACACCACACACGCGGACTTCGAGCGCGAGATGCGCGAACGTCGATTGACCTATTTGCTGGACGCTGGAATAGCCACGAAGTAATAGTACCCATTCCCGAATAGACACGGTATAGTTGCGTCGCCAGTGATGGGCCCCGGTATTCCTGAACCAGCTTAAATGTTAGTCTTCGACCAAATCTGACCTAAGTAAGAGGAGGATTTGGATGCGGAAGAAGCGATTCAGTGTGGAACAGATGATTGGGATACTGAAGC